>Ga0315901_10001963_pt1 | contig 28983 bp, 37 predicted proteins | sample LakEriMetagenome_10_FD_203761 | JGI IMG/M metagenome (GOLD analysis project Ga0315901, IMG submission 203761) | Freshwater fungal communities from buoy surface, Lake Erie, Ohio, United States - Buoy 2 MA116 | ecosystem: Environmental > Aquatic > Freshwater > Lake | place: USA: Lake Erie, Ohio...
GTTTACTTTATAGCCAACGTAATTAGACGGCATAACTCCTGTTTCAGTTGAAACCCATGAGCTATCACCGCCGCCAGAATATTGCGGAATATTTAATGTAGTGCCATTAAAAGTAGCAGCCCCACTGCTTCCAGTAGTTGTTAAACTGATTTGCCTTTGAAACTGAACTGGACTTGCTCCATCTATTTTGTAATAAGGTAATCCCGTTGCATCAGCGTAAATAGTTGTATGATTGCCTATTCCACTCGGTGTTGAACTTTGAAACCTCATGTGCAAATACCCGTTTCCTCCCGTTCCTGTAATTGATAAACTTTTGGCATTAAGTGAGTTGCCATTTAAATCTACATCAGATGTTGCACCTGTATAAGGAACATAATTTTGCCCTACAAACCATTTTGTAGCGTAAATAGTGGAATCAGTTGAAGTGCCGCCTATCTTAATCCATTGGCTTCCGGTATAGATATAAAGACTGCTGTCGGATAGTTTGTAATAAATCGCTCCTGTATCTTTGCCGGTACTCGCTGCACTTTTCGGCAGGTTTAAATTGTTGATAAACTTCCCACCCTGCCAGTTATACCAATTCCCTACATAGTTGTATTGCCTTCCATTGATAACCTGGCTAAATGATGATGAACACATGCTCACCATCAAGAACACCGCCATTATGAACCGTAATCGTTTTAGTATTTGCATTATGTGATACATATCTTCTGTCTGTTCTTGTTTGATAAGTTAATAATTGACCACCGATAAATACAAAAGGCGGTACAGTCAATAGGTTGTTCTGATAGTCTGTTGCTCCATCTGTCATTGGCTGCCCTGTACCCACAATAAAATCAACTACCGTCATAAATCTGTTTGTGTTTATATATACAAAATTTCCATTGGGTAGCTCATAATCACTCGGCAGATCACAGGCATCATAAACAAACGGGAACTCTAACTGAAGCTGAAAGGTTACTCCCGCTAACTCGTCCTCGTAGCTATCTTCAAAAAACTCATAACTCGTACTCCTGACTAAATCCCATCCGTGTTTATCCCAATTAATTTGCGCCACCATGTCATCAGCTACACGTTCCATGTCGCTCTGCACTTCCATTACCCGGTTCTGATTTTCAGGATGATGGATAATATCAGCAACGGTTACAATGACATTTACAATCTTTGCTTTCTCCCGTATCTCAACTCCGTTCATGGTAAACCACACAGCAGGATAGGAAACATCTTTTATCTCGTTATTCAGGAAATAGTCAGCCCTTACGACCTTTGCCGTTCTTACTTGCCGATGGCTTTGGGCTATCTCTTGTAACTTTTTCGCTATTTGATTTCTTGTCATTAAAATAAGCCTTTAGCTTTTCGATGGTTTTTAGATTATAGTTTTTTGCCATATTGTTCTTCTCTTGAATCATCACAGCCTCTGCAATCACTACCGCCTAAATAGATGCCTGTTTCATACACAGCCTTTTTAGGAATTACGGTATCTACTCGTGATGAATAATTGATGTATTGCGGGAATTTGTTTGAACCGTTTGCTTCTTCTATTAAATACTGCATCAACCTTGTGCCGTAAAACTCTGCCCAGTTCTTATATTCATTCTTCAAGTCTATCAACTCCGTACTGTTGGCGGTTTCGCTGCCTTCGTTGGTTTTTCTTAACACCCCCTTACTCCAAAACTGATAACTTAATGTATCGGGCAACTTACTAACCACGTAATAAATCAAACAATCCCGGATGTAGTTTTTTAATAAGGTAACTTCATCAGCAGTCAGATTATCGCCCTCAATTCCTTCCTGAAGTCTTACATACAAATCCGTTCCCAAAATGGGAAGTATGTACATATCCTGACAAACTTTAATCACAGGTACAATCATCTTTGAATCTATGTTAGAATGCACCTGCGTTCTTTCGTAAATGTTCTCCGGGCTTATGAATAGTGTATCTTTCATTTCTTTTTAATTACTAAGTTTGATTTCCAATGATGTCTGCAACTCACACTTCTTTCTCCGTCAGGTTTTGTCCACCATCCACCTTTACGATCCCATACGCTATATCCCAACCTTCTTGAAATACTTTCAATGTCCGAACGGGAAAAAAACCTGTTCAACTGTAATAGCCTCGCACAGAATTTTCTGTTTCTGCTATCCTCCGGGCCTTCATAGGAATACATTACTTTATATTCCAAAGTCTTTGGTTTCTTATCGGTCAGTTCGCTTAATGGTTTTGATAATGACCTTTCAATGATTATATCCTGCCCAACTCTTGTCGCTTTCGCTGTTAATACACCATCTTCTTCTAATTGGGTTATTTTAGCCCGTACATCATCTTGTGCTATTTTCAAAGTAGAGGCGATTACTTCAGGGGTGATTCTTTTGTCTTTCTGTATCAAATCCAAAATAGCAGCATCGGTTGCCATAATCTCATCAAACTTGTGAACCTTGCGGTTGAAAACCACCTGGTATTCGTCTTTTGATTCACCACAAGCAGAAAACTCCATCAACAGTTTCTCATCTTCATCTTGACTTGAAAAAAGACCATCATGTGTATTGGGGTCATCGTCTAAACCTAAGTAAGCGTTCACATCTTCATCACTCAATCCAAATGCCTTTAATTGTAAAGCTGCTTGTGCCTTCGTTAATTGACCTTTGGTAAACAGTCTTACAATCCGTAAAAGCTGTTGCTGTTGTCTGCCGCTTACGTTTGTTAAAGCCTCGTTCTGTACTGCTGTTGGTTGTGTTACGGATGGGTATTTAGACAGGTCAATTCCTAATTTGTCAAGTAAGTATTCTTTCGGGGCTATCTGTAAAAGTGTTTGCTCTGAAAACTCTACTGCAATCGGTTCAACTGGAGTGATTACCATTTCTTCTTCAAAGCCCCACCATTTAGAAATTTCTGTAAATACACGCTCTAAAATCTGTTGGCGGTCATTACAATAAGTACTCTTGAAGATTTCGTAAGCATCACGCATTTCTGTTCTGCCTCCGAGTTGCCCTTCTGTTTTAATTCCAAAAAGTACAGGACTTGTTACCTGATGCCCTGCGAAAATATCCTGCTCAATCTTTTTATTTAAGATGTCAAAATGCTTGTCCAATTCTGTACCGGATAAATCCAAAACAGTTGGTGCTTTGGCAGGGTCTTGATTGAATGTAACTACAATAGAACCTGCATTATCTGAACCTGTGAACTTCTTTTTAAATCGTCTTTCGATGTCTTTCTGTTCTTCTTCTGTTGGTACACCTTGATTAAAGTTGATTAGCTTAGAACTAAACATCCCGTTTTTAATCGTTGATAAATGATACCTGCTAATCTCAATATCCGTTTCAATCGCATTTAAAGCACCGATGTATGAAGGGTAGGGGTACACTTCAACACCTGGTCTGTATGTTTTATAATAGTACAACTGCACTCCCTGTGGGTTGGCAGGATTGAACGCATTAACTACTTTGGGCTTTTCTTTTCTTTCGTCCTTTGTCCAGTCTTTAATAAAGAACTGTGTATTTTCTTTATTGCTGCGTATCTTCTGAAAAGGCACATGATACACCGCACCGATATTCCCCAATGCGTTCCAATGCACTTCCCATCCAAAACCTTCAAACACTTCTAAATCCAATGCTGTTTTTTTCAGCAGGTCGTTAATGTTGTAAAACTTGTTTGTATTCTTGGTAAAGTCTGTCTTTGCTCCGCTTTTCGTTCCGATGCCGTTCCCGGTGATGTAATTCACCTTACCCAACACAATAGCATTGTGCTTTGCTGACTTGTTAAACATCCTCAATAATTCATTAGGGTAAAGATTATCCTCACCGTAATAAATCCACGCCTTACCACTCATTTCAACCAATTCAGGCAACTTGAAATCAGCGAATTTTATAAAACTAACTTGCATCATAAGTCTTAAATGTTACTTCTTGTGAATATTGTTCAAACGAAACATCTGTACCATCGGATAAAAACATCAACCCTTCTTCCAACAGATCCCCAGTTAAATCTTCGTCTGTGTTGGTAGTGCTTGCCTGTTCGTAAACCTTATAAGCAAACCACCCTTCTTTTTGTGTGTTGAACTGACTATTAACTACCAGGCTAAACTCATTCCATCGCTCTTTATTTGTGCTTACATCAGAACTGTTTACAAGCACAAACTTTACTTTCTCATTCGTTGAACGATTGGTAAACACAAACAGATAATTCGCATCCACAATAGTTTGCTTTTCTGTGAGTGTACAGATTATTGTTCCCGTTGTTCCTTTGGTGAGTTTAATCATCGTCTATAAATACTTAAAAAGTAAACCCCACCTAAAAAGGCAGGGTGTCTTACTCCTAAAATCAACATGAAAATTATCCTTGTGTTTCTAAAGCTGCTGCTGTGGTTGAATCAACTTCAATCATCGGTTCAGGCTCTTGACCTGTGAATGTCAGTGAGTAACCGCTTCTGTCTCCAAAAGCTGTACCTGTTCCAAGTGTCCCGGTTGTTAAATCAACACCTCTGCTCTTGCCTACCATCCAATATTTTCCATTGTTATCTTTCACCACCGCCAATAAAGTATTTTGGGCGAGTAGTTTAATTTCATTTCTTACAGCAGTTGAAAGTTTATTAACCACAATCTGCAATTCAGAAGAATAGAAAACTGTTCCATTCTCAACAGAACCGTTAATTGTTTCAGTCAATGCTCCTGTCTGCTTTGGAAGTTCATATTTGTAAAAGCGTTTATTCGATGCCTTAGTGATTCCTGTTACTACACCACTTGCTGTGGCAATCGTAGTAGCGTTGGCTTTCTCCATGAAGTAAACCTCCACGATGCCACCACTGGAATCCTTACAGTCTAACGAGTAACCGCTTGTTAATGCACAAGCCATTTTTTTAATTTAAAAGGTTAAGGGGAGTGTTACCTCCCCGATAATTATGCTTCAAACTTCACAATCTCATCCATGAAGGCGAATTGAACACCCATCTTAGTTCTTACAGTAACTTTGATGTTCTCATCATCTTCTGAATAGCGAATCCAAAAGTTATTTTCTTCTCCTGCCAGGTCAGTACCTAAGAAGATGTTGCTCATACGGAAAGCGTAGATGTCATTCAAACCATCCAAGCCATGTACAGGAACAACTACATAGTTAGTGCCGGGTACTACGAAACTTGCATTGTCATCATCGTACTTTTCGCCTTTAGCGTAGTTGAAAAGGTTTTTCTCAATGTAACCATCAACCAAAAGACCAAACACATCCCATCCCATGAAGATGCGAACATCACTCTTACCTTTAATCTTAGCCGGAAGTGCTTTGATGATTGCTTTTACTGCATTGATAGCTACTGTTGAAGTAGTAATGCCAGTTGCAGGAGTACCGTAATAACCTGTTGTGTTTGCATCAACTACTGTTCCACCTGCAACAGTGATATGTCTTTTAATACCGTCAAATTTGTTTAACAAACCGTTTGAGCCTGCACTACCTGCTTTGCTTGCTTGCCATAATGCAACCTCTAAGGCTTCGGCAATTTTTTTCGCTTTTAATTCTGAATAGTCAGAAGCAAAAGCCGCAGTAGTGTATTCGCCACCTGCTTTCAAAGCCTGCTGTGTATAGTGAGGCTCTAAATCCTTATCGCAAAGGATTTCATTTACCTTAATCTTACCAACTTCCAAAGTGCGCTGTGTAAATTCAGTTGTTCCACTTGCGTTAAATCCGCAATTTGAATCGTCCTGAAAGAACACATCTGTGTCCATGCGGTTAATTTTCTCGCTTGATTTAATATCAACACGAACATTTCCGAGTGCAAGAATTTCTCTTTGTGTTCTTGCTTCAAACGTTGAGTTCTTTACCAGCAGATCAACGTTTTCTTTTGTATAGGCGGTTAAACCTGTTACTAAATATGCCATTTCTTAGTTTTTAAAAAGTTTGAGTACGTTATTTAATTTGTCTTGTTTTGTTTCTGTGAATGCACGAAAACCACTTGTAGGCGCAACGCTTGGTTCTGTTGAAGGCTCTTTTACGAGTGTTTCAACTAAACTCACAAGCCCTTGCATGGCTTCGTTTTGCTTTTCAAAAGCAGTTTTTAAATTGTTGTGTGCTTCTGTGATTTGTGCGAATTGCGATTCGTAAGCGGAGAACTTAGCTTCAATAGCTGCAAACTTTGAACTCATATCTTCACTTGCAGGTTCTTCAGCAACAGGAGCAGTTACGGCAGCAATTAAACCGCCTTCGCTTACTTCTATTACAGTACCATCAGCAAGTGTATGAGAACCGGCAGGAGCAGGAGCATCGGCAATCTTTACCATGCCGCCCACTTCTAATTTGTCTATTGAAACAATAGTGCCGTCAGCTAATTGATAATCGCTGAATTGCACAGGCTCTGCAACTGGTGCAGGGGCTTCGTTAAAAACGATAGCCTTTATCTGTTTTAATGTTTCTATTGGGTTCATACAGGCATAAATACCCAACCCTATTAAATAGCCGCATTTAAACTTTCAGGAAATTTTGAAAATATAGTATTTTAAGTATTTACAGGAATCAAAGAAGTAAACGCTTCCTGTCTTTTTTTGTTAATCTCAAAAAAGTTGTAGTGTGTTTTGCAGTATTCGTATAGCCTTTCGCCTTGCTCTAATCGGAATCCTTTGTCATTGACTAATTTATTAACCCAATGAATCCACATCTGACTATCTGAAGCATAGTTTACTAAATCTTCAGGAAATCCAAGATAGGGGTGTACTGCACTCACTACCACCGGAATTCTTTTTCCTGCTGCTTCTAATATTTTCAGATTCGATTTGTACTGATTGAAATTACTTTTCTTTAAAGGTATCAGCATAATATCGGCATAGGAGAACAGTTGATAATACTCATCTACTGGCATACCTCGTAAAGCTGTTCCATCATAGTTACCGTTGTACATAAAATAATCAGCCATCTTCCCCCAAATACCTGCTTCGTAAGGATTCCCATCAGCATAGCCTCCGATGTAGCATTTTACCTTATCCTTTATGTGAGGAAAAAGTTTTTTCATAGGGTCGGCTATTACTTTTAAATCCAGTTCGTGAGAAATACCACCCGCCCAAAAGAGTTTTATCTTTTCGGTTGGTTCTACCTGGTCAATGTACTGCCCAAATCCGTAGGGTATGGCATTAGGGCAAATAACAACATTTTCATTATAGGGTCTTATGCGTTCTGCTAATCTTTCATGTGTGCAGGTAACTAAATCTGCTTTTCGCAAGTGTTGGGTTACTTTTACATCATAACCTCCATCTGTGTAATGGTCGTAGTCCATGTGATGGTGGTCAAGTACCCAGTAATCGTCCATATCAAGTACGAGTTTGAATCCGTACTCATCTCGTAGTTTAAATAGATCATCTTTTGCCCACATTCGGTTTACAAAAACAATATCCCATCTTTCTTTAAATGTATCTTCTGTGATGGTATCGGTTACTCTTGCACGTTCTTTGCCTTCCATTAACATAGAAGGAAGCCAAATGCGATGATAGAAACAGCCGGAGAAACGATGACCTAAAGCGAGTATTTTCATGTTGTATTAGTAATTAATAATCTTTTAAAAGTGTTTTTATTAAATTCAGTGTACTTTCCTCTGTTCTCATTTTTAAGGGTTTCATTTCAAAATATCCCTCTACACTAAAACCTTTAAACGTGCCGTTCTTTACATCTGCCCAAGTGTTATCGCTTTTTACTTTCGCACCCAAAAACCAAGTACCATCGGGTAAATGTTCAAACTGTTTCATCTTAGGAATACCTTTATTCTCGTCCGCTATCCAACTCTGAAAGAATACCAAATCAACAGGTTTTGTTTCATCGTGCATTTCGTTTCCGTTCTTCTGAAAGTTCTTAGCAAAGAATTTCTCTGCAATCGCTTGTATGGTTTCAGCAGAAAAGGTTACGTTGTACTCCGAACCGTCAGGGTCTTGACGGTAAATAAGCATATTGGGAATCATAGCCGGGCCGACAACAATCCTTTCATCTTCGCTTACTACTGCGAATCTTTCCTGTTTATCAAATGCAAAGAAACCCTCACCGATAGCGGGTTTATCTACTAATGCAACAGCGTTTACTCCCCTTTCACTGTTTTCATCTTCGCTTATTCTTAATTCAAATATTGGTAGTGTCATATGGTACTGTTTCTTTTTAAAATATCGTTTATCTGATTCTGATTCTGTATGTCTGCATTTAATATATACGCTCTGATTGCGTTATTCCCTAAATTGTTAATTGCAGCAGCGTTTAAACTTGTGGCCTGTGCTTGTGGTGATAGGGCAGGAGTTAATGGTGATACTCCACCACCGCCACCTCCTGCATTACCTGCGCCTGCACTTGCGCCATTCATAAACTTCTGAATGGATGCGGCTGCTATTGTAGCGATGCTTACACCTGCTCTTATTTTAGCTTTTAATGCGGCTGCTGATTTTAAGGCAAGACCACCATCAGGAAGTAATGACCATGTAGGGTTTGAATAGTAACCTGCAATTTCTTTTTGCGTATCAATAACAACTTTTGCAATAGCCAAACCCCTATCCAAAGCAAACAAAGTGTTTTGAAGTGCTTTGTTTTTACCTGCTAAACTTGCAAGCAGATTTAAACCTGCGGAGGCTGCCTCAAATTTTGCATTCTGCAAATCAATCTCTGCTTGTTTCAAAGCATGGTTATAATCTAACTCTAATTGCTTTTCTTTCTCCCTTTGAGCCTTTCTGTCCTCCAACCATTTAGCATACGATTCAGCTTCTCTTGTTCTTCTTTCTTCCCTTCCAAAATCTTCTTCTGTTGAAATGTCGTTACGAACTTTTTTAAACATTTCCATTCGCTCCACCGCAGCCTTCCACATTCTTATTAGCCTTTGCCTATCTTCTTCTTCTTCCTCTTTTCTTATTCGTTCTCTTTCTGCCGCTCTTTCTTTTTCCCTTTCTGCTGCTGCCCGTCTTTGTTCTTCTAACTTACCTTTGTTTTTTTCACGTTCTTTCCTTAATTCTTCCTGCCTTGCCGCCTCCCTTTCATCGGCTTGGCTCTTTATCTCTTTACTTTCGCCCTCCCTAAAGTTTTTAGTAAACTGGATGCTTTCTTTTACTGCATCTAAAGCCCCTTGAAAATCACCTTGTACTAATTTGATTAAAGCCTTTGCAGGAGCTAATACAAATTTTAAAATAGCATTACCTACACCCATTGCTATTTGTTTGATTCTATCCATGTTATCAAACAAACCTTTTGTAGCAGGGAATAAATCGTAGATAACGTTTTTAACTTTCTCAAAATTGGTAATCAGAAAAGCAATGGCACTTGTAATCAATCCAATGCCTAAAGCCATGAACGCACCTCTAAGAGTGGTAAACGCTGCTATTACCGGGCCTTTAATAATGCTTGCTAATCTTCCAAAGTCTTTACCCGCATCGGCAATCGTACTTAAACCCTGTGTTAATGCTAAAGCGGATTGAACTCTTAACAGTGCTTTTTCGGTATCTTCTGACTTAATACCTAATACACCCATTGCGCCAGTTAAAGCTGTGAAACCTCCTGCAAGTCCTGTTACTGCATTGCCAATTGCTTTGAACTTATTACCTGGGTCGAACAGTGCAGCTACTTCGCCTGCTTCTTTAACACGGTCTTTTAATTCGGCTACTCGTTTGGCGGCTGCTAATGCTTCTTTAGATGTAGCCCCAAATTGTTGCTGCATCTTAATAACATCACCTGTTGCCTCTTTAATCGCTTTGCGTAACTCGCCTACCGATTTATATTCTATGACGACTTCCCCGCCAATTACTTCTTTAGCCATTTATCACTTTTAAAAGTTCTACTCTTGTTAATTCGTTATTCAAACCATCGTAATCGTCAATCTTATTTATCCTGAACCGTACCCCGTCAATAAATACATCTTTAGAGAAATTTAACTTAGCAATGTCAATTGGCCTTAAGTACACATGGCACTTTAACAGCTTGGAATCTTTATCTGCTATCTCTGCGATGTAAGAACTCCAGTAAACGTTAAATAGATTATTCGATGTGTACTGGTCGGGGTCGCAGTATATCTCATTGGGTGCGCCAAAGTTCAAATCAAACGTTGGGGTAGTGGGGTCATCCAAATGCCCGGCATAACCGTAATTTGTGATAGTCGCTAAGTCTGAAACACCGTTTTTGATTTTCCAACTTGTAACACCTGTTATTTTCTTGCAAGTGAGTATTCTTAATACGGATTCGGTCAATTCTTCCTGATCTACTGAATTACCTTTTGACTTTTTATAGATTGCGGTCAGTGTTTTGTCTGTTCCTGAATACTTTATCAGTGGGCTACCTGCAAATATTACATCGGTTGTTTGTCGGTCTTTAGAGAATTGGAATCCAGTATCAAACTGCCTTGACCCGTAGGTAATATTGTATTTCTTGCGGTATTCATCGTTGTAGAAATCGCTGTCCTCTTTATACTTGTATTCAAAGATTCTGCCGTTCAGATTACCCATCGGCATGATGTTCCACGTTTTATCTCTTGCTACCTGGTACGTCCAATCCACATTTTCGCCTGAATAAAAATCTATGTATGGTTTGATGATAAGCCTTTTTTCTTCTATCCTATCCTCAACCACGTACAGGTTAAACATCTTTAAAATAGAGGCTAAGAAGTCTCGCTGAAAGATTCCTTTTGGAATAGTGTCGTTTACTCTTATGGTATCGCCTACACTTACGGGAACTTGTATATCTGTTGTAGAAATTATGTTTAGCGTATTAGCTGAAATATTAAAACTTCTTGCATTAAACGGGTCTTGGTTTTGGTAGTAGATTCTTATCACATCGCCATCTACTAAAGTGGTCTGTGTTTCAAAGGTCGAAGCAGAAGCAAAACCTACAATAATACCGTTTAACCTTAACCCGTTCTTTTCTACGTTAATTGATACGTTGGGAATACCTGAACCGCTTGCTGTAATTGAAACCCGAATCTTTGCAGGTATAGAAACAGGACTGTCAAACTCAAACGTGGAAGAATTAATCTGTATGAATGAGTTGTTGATAATATTATCGTAGTCCAAATAGAATTTACTTCCTGCGGGAATAGTAATCGCCACATCGGTATCTTCTGCCTCCAGTAATCTTTGCCCGGCTGACTTTAATTCTTTTGTGTTGTTCGGAATGATAAAACTCTTAAACCTTGCAGTGTCAAAAAAGTCGCACTCGTATTCATAGGCTGCATCCTCAAATATTTTATCTAAGTATTCTTTTACATAAAACGCAGGTCTTAAAGTGCGAATGTCATAATCTACTTTGTTGCTTGAGTAAGTGCCGTAATCAATCAACGGGTAAAAATATCCTGAACCTTGTACTGCATCCCAACTCGCTGTGATGTTTGTCGTATTGAAAACATGGTCGTAAGCACCAAAGTCTAATTCTTCTATTTTTTTGTTTGAGATAGCAGCAATCAAACCGCCTAATTCGCCAAATAAAACACCTTCGTATTCTATAATATCTCTTGTCCTTTGAATACCTATCAGTCTAAATACACCTTTTAAAACCTGCAACCCGTAAAGTCTTAACTCGGCTCTTGCTGTTTGTGCTACATTAAAATTCTTGCCGATGTTCCTTTGACCGATTACATAGGGGTTTGCATTGCCCAATTCAAAGATTAAACCTAAAGCGTTGTTCGTTCTGTTTGTTCCTTTTAAAACTATCTGCTTGCTAAAAGAAGTATCTCTGTTTGCAAAACGTGCAATATCATCTATGGCATAACTCAACTGTATGCCTATTTTCTCGTCAATATCTACTTCCTGGTTTTCTACGAATAGTTGATACATTACCTAAATTGTGAGTTTTTAACGATGCCAAATTCTATTTCCACTTCCAACAACTTAGCCTTATTCTGTAAGCTGTTTGTAAACTCGTAGTCTGTATTGGTTATTTTAACTGGGATTAAATCCTGCCCCGGTCTAAGAAGGTACACCAAAGGCGAATTAACCAACTCTGCTAACCATGCGTATTCTTCCGTACTAAGAAAATCAGATGTTAGTTTCATTTTTGACTTAATCATGTTGGCGTAAGTCATTATAGATTCATTGTAGATACCCGAATACAATTTTTCCTTCATTGTAAACCCGTCCAGCTTCCATCGTTGTTTTTCAAACGATTTCTTTTCGCCTGTCTGCATTAATACACCATTGACAAACGTAAACGAATCGTAGCCGCCAAAAGCATTTAGAAAGACAAGCGTAAAGCATTCGTATTTGGTACACTTATTCTCTATCTCATAAGTCTTGATAACTGCGCTTGTATCTTGATTAATAATTCTTAACCTGTTGCATAATGTATTTGTTACAGGGAAAACAATACATTGCCCACTTCCAAACACATCCCTTGTTTCTGTTGAATTGTCAGCATATCTAAACTCCCGCCTGTAATTAACACCAGTGTTTAACCTGTGCGAAAAAACAACCGGGTGGAATATACTTAATGAATCTGTATAAGATTTTAAAGTAGTCGGCCTATTGGAAGTTATTATAACCCCACTGCTTAAAGAGGTATCTAACTTTTCAAAGTTTAATCTTGTGTAGTTGTTGTATGCCCTGAAATTACCCGATGCTAAATTAGAAGTGATTACACCGCTTGCATCCTCCCCGTACCTTAATTGGTAGTCAGTAAAGAAAACATCTGTATTCATTGTGAACTCTGCATCTTGGGAATAAATGTCAAAGCCGCCTAACTCGCAGGAATCTAAAGTAGAACGGACAATAGTACCCACGTTTATCACTCCGTACTTATCAGTACCAAACGGCTCACTCTTTACTCTTGTAATTATATCACCGTCTTTGTAAATGTCAAACACATATCTAAACCCGTCTCCGTTCTTATTGGTTGAATCTACAACGTGCCACAGTTCTTCATGTGCTGAACTGAAATCATCGGGGGTACTCTTAATCGTAATACTCATTTCTTCTTTATTCGTTTAACCATGTTTCTCAAATCAATCTTTATATCCTCGCCTAATGCTTTGGACATTTGTTGTCCAAAATCTGCAAAGGTTGAATCAAATGCTTTCGTCCAAAATCCTGTTCCTGTGATACCTTTTCTTTTAATTGACCTCGCTATTAAATACGCTAACTGCCGCTCTTTTTTAACCGGGTCGATTGCTTTGGATTCCTGTTTTGTTTTACCATACTTAATATCTGATACCTGTATTTTCTTTCTGCCTTCACGCATCCACTTTCGTATGGCCTCAACGTGTGTTTTAGATGGGTTGATGAACTTAAACTTGTAAGGGGTATTCTGTGAACCTTTTACACCTTTCACCCCTTGATTGATGTAGTCGTAATAATCAGCAACGAATAGAGTGAGCTTGTACGATCTGCCCAATGTTTTAGTTTCAAAGCGGATGGAGCTTTCTAATTTCCCCGTTTGTGTGGTGTTGCTTGCGTTTAAATTATCCTTCGCCTTGTTTATAAATTCCTCTGCATACAAAGCAATCATAGCCTCCACCGTGTTTAATTTCGGTGCGGCTGTTTGCTCGTCTCCCAATGTATCTAAGAAATCACCGCCTAATAACTTGGCTAGTGCTTGTGCTATACTCGGCATACTTATAAATACTAAAAAGCCCCTCTAAGAATAGAAGGGCTGCAAAAGAATGAAACTCAAAACCTATTTTGCGTAAACTTTCTTCATCATTTCTTCCTCGTACAGATTTTTGTTTTTAAGATAAAGCATATCGTTTAAAAACTGCATCGTGGGTATTTCATAGGCTTGCTCTAAACTAATTCTTTCGTACTCTGCAACCCTTTCGATGGAGTAAAACCATCCATAATCTCGGATAAAATTTGAACCAAACGCTGGCTGTCCTCCATTGTCATCTTCCCCTCCAGTTCCTTCATCATAGAGGCTTGGGAACTTTGAATCCAATCGTTTAATACATGATAAAAAAAAACCACGTTGTTGTAAACATCTACAAAATTCGCTTTCTTCATGTCCTCCGCATACACCGCATGGTCTTTGACATTGTAAGGCTGAACCTTCCACCCGAATAAACCTTTTTTCATAGGGTACACACAAGAGGCAATTAACTTGTGCAGGTTCTCGGCTATATTGCTGCTCATTACTTTAGATTCAATATAACGGGCTGCTGGCATATTCTCAATCTCATGGCAGAACATATACCTTTTGCCGTTTACATCAATAAAACTTTTGGCGGTCTTGTCAAAGTTTAAATCAGAAAGAAACTCGTATTCCTTTTCTTTGTCCAGTAACCATTTGTATGGCTTTGAATCTATTTCATCAATCGCCATGCCTTCCAAGATGCTTATCACTTCCACAAGCATATCCAACCCGTTATCGTTTTGAACGATAGGGTAAAGCTGTTGGTATTGTTCAACTGTTAAGTCATTCCATGTCATATAAATACATACTTAAAATTGGTACTTGAATCTTTATACTGCTTCCACGCCATCGCCAACGCATTTACACAGTCATCATGCAGTCCAGGCGGTGCGGTGTACACTGTTCCTGTTCTTGTGTACTCGTATTCAAAAGAAGTAAGTTCATCGGTTATTATACCTTCAGGAAATGTTATTTTCCTCTGCTGAATCGCTACTGCCAGCCCTTCCATTAACTGCTGCTTACTCCAACGGGTGTATTTTTCCCCGTACACATCTTGCCTATTCTTCTGCACTTCTTCCACGATAGGATCTCCAACACCTGTACTGTCTATCCGGCAAGGAGCTTTCGGCAGGTTAAGAATTTCGCCTTTCGTTGCCATCCAGTCTTTTTGAAAGCGGTCAAAGTAACACACCTGCCCGAATTTATCCAATCCGATGATGACCGTCCAGTCTTGGCTTTTCGCTAAATCAATACCATAGCACACAGGCGGCTCTTTACTCATCGGCATAGTACAGAGTTTAATAAAGTTGTAACCAAACGGGTTGGCAACGTTATCATTGAACTCGGCTAAATACTCCTGACTAAATGCAAGTTCAGGTAAGTCTTTTCGTGCTGCTTCTATCTCTGAAATATCAATATGCGGATTTGTGGAGGTCGGCATCTGCCAACTCATCCAACCTTCTTCGCCTGACTTTCCACGCATGAAGAACTTATAAAAATCATTTTTGCCTTTAGGTGTACTCATAAACCACGCATCACCTTTTAAATCGGTAAGGGTAGGGCGGATGGCTTCTGTCCATGATTGCCAAAGGTTTTTATTAAAGGCTGCTTCGTCAATGATAACTACTTTGTATTTACGGGAACGACCTGCTAACGGGTTTTCCATGCTCCAAAATTCAATCGCACCACCGCCAACCAACTGAATGAATTGGTTATCGTGTTTCTTTACTGTCATCGGTTCTACTCGCTGATAAACTTCGTTAAATGTTCCTTCTAAAAGTTTATAGGTAGGTGCAAAATAAGCTGTTGGAAATCTGTTAAATGCTGACCTTATGAGTATTCTTGATGCCAGTACTGATTTGCCCCACCGTCTGCCACAATCAAGCACGTTAAAACGTTTGGCTTCAGAAAGAATCTGATGCTGCGCTTCGTGTGGTATTGGTAGTTTTATGTCCTGTGTCTGATTCATCAATGAGCCTGTATGTTGTATCGTTTTTATTTTCTGCTTTGTCGGTCATTCCTAACCTGTTCTTAGCGTAGAATATTCCCTTGCCTTCGTTGGCTACAATATCCTCTGCCAGTGCTTTAAATTGCTCGTCTATGCTTTTTATAGTGTTCGATAATGGATGTTCTTGCTTCTTCATTGCATCGTACCAATTCGTTCTTTTGTAGAAATCAAAGTGCTGCCGTCTCAACCAATGCAGTAAAAAATAATTAACGGTTGGCAAGTGTCTTTCTTTTATCTTGATTGCACCTTTTACTGTTGGTACTTCTTTAGTTGATTCAATACAATAATCACAATACTTATCTGCCATGTCCTGCAATTCAACAGGGTCTATATCTCTGTATTGGTTTGCCATATCAAATAACCTTTTCTGTTTTTATGTTCCTGTAATTCAGCCTCAATTCTTTTTCGGGTATTAAATAATGACTGCCCCAGTTGTTTTTTTTGTTCTCATCGCTTAATCTTTCCGCAAATTCCTTGTGTCTTGCTACAACGTAATCTTCACTTAGCCCTTTATAGTGCAGCATTTTATATTTGTTTTCCGAATACAACACATCGCCTTCAGGGTTTGAAGTGTGGCATCCGGCACTGTAATTGATTTGTTTTATCTTTTGTTTGTTGAATAGTATTGACTTGTCGTAAATGGGCAGCCTTACACCGTGTTTCATGTTTTCTATGTCTATGTATGGCAAGCTGTTGTACATTTCGTATGCTTCTGTTCTTATTATAGATACGCTTTTTTGATGTTCTGCCAGTAACTCGTGTTGGTTGATATGGAGTATTTCGTCAATATCGCAGATTAAAACCCAATCTGTTGCCGATTGTTTCCAACAGTTGTTTTTTATTCTTAGATACTCGTTTTCGTTTATCAGCCCCCCAGTGTCAAAGTTTTCGACCTTGCATCCGTTGCTTTCAAATATGTCTTTTGTTTTGTCCGTGCTGCAATTATCAAACAAAGTAATCTTACAATCGGGGAAATTACTTTTGTAATGATTAATAAAGAACTGTGCTAAAAGTTCCTCATTGTAGCCTATGGTGTAAATAGAAATCACTTTTCAAATATTAGTAACGTGTCTTTAAACCAATAAGTATTTTCGTTAATAACGCTTCTTGCTGCTTTTGTTTTTTTAGGGCTGTAAATCAATCCTTTCTTTTCTATCAGTTCAACAACTTCGTGGTTGTCTAAGCAATTCACGTGGCCTCTGCCTGGCTGCCCTCTTACAGCCCACGATAAAATTAAATAGTGGGTGCAGGTATTACATAAGTTATCTATGAATACGCCTGCGTATTCAGCCGGGATATGTTCGCCCACCTCCAAACAAATAACATTGCCGCTTTCTTTGATTGGCTTAGTGAGATCGTGTGAAATAATATTTTCAAATAATTGTTTTTCGGGTATCATGCCTTCGTAACCTACCAAATTAGTAAACCCGCTTTTTTGCAATTCGGATAGATAAAATCCTAACCCACAACCAAAATCTACAACCCTTGTGTTTTTGTCTAAGAAATCACAAAGCCACTGGCTTAGTTCTAAGCTATGAATGTGATGCAAGTGGGCTGTGCTTGCTTCCCAAAAACCTGTTGTACTGATGTTATTTTCTTGCATGTATTACCCCCATAATATTGTCATCTAAACAGTGATAACCGAATTTGTTGATTGCAAATATTTTAAAACCAAACTCTTTTAATTTGTTTAGTACAACTATTTTGCATTCTTGGCTGTGGTATTCTATTGCTATTTCAGTTGCTGTGCCTAAATCCTGAAGTTCATTTAAAACCAATTCATTACCCTCAATATCCATTTTTATAACATCGGGGGAGTATTGACTTATCAGTTCTTGCAGTTGTTCAGCTTTTGTAATATTCAAGCAGAGAAAGGTATCGTTGGGGTATAACTTAGACAACGTGTCTAATTCGGGTTGCGTTACATCTACACCCACTATTTTGGATGCGCCCCGTTTGATAAAGTATTCAGGAGTGCATTCGTGAGGTTGCCACAACCAACCGCATCCCAAATCAAGTACAGTCTTACCGTACAAATCTGAAATGTCATTCCAGTGTTCATAAGGATTTTCACTGTTGATTACTTTTGTTTTAAATGTATCTTGTTCCATCTTTAGTGTGTGCGTGTGTGCAAATAAGTTCGTGATTGTTATAAAAAGAAAATTCATGCTTGGCATCAATACAAATCCAGGCATCGGGGAAAGGTATTAAATTGTCGGGGTCATATCTGAATGGGTACTTTTCAATCAGTTCTCTTTTGTAAAGCGTACAACCCGATAACACATGCGGCACTTGCTGAACTCCTGTTAAGGTGTAATCATGGAAGCCTTCGTAATACAATGCACCAACAGCCCCTGTGTTGGCAGGTAAGTTTTCAATTGTGCTTACCAATGTTTTTACCGTGTTTTGGTTGGTGAGTATCACATCGCTTTCAACAATCAAAAAATATTTACATTCTGTTGTTAAAAACATTTTTCGTAAATAGGATACGGATTCAGTAACTTTTCTGTGGAAGGTTGTTTGTTGCGGATGTATCGGTATGTCTAAATTCTCTACAAATTTTAATTTAAACCTTTCCTTTATGGAGTTGCAATATCTTTGGCTGTCGTTGCTGTTGTCTATCACATGCACACAATCGCCATCTATATTCGTTAATAATGAATTGAAAAAAATGTCATCGCAATATCTTTTAGACTGATGCGTATAAACAGCACAAAAAATATCATGTGTCATAAATCGTAAAATCTTATCAGTCTTTCAATGATGTTATAAAAGCATCCTTTACAGTAATAGTTGGCAAAGAATGTAGAATCTATTTCACTCTTGTATATACTTTCAATCTCTTTTTTTACTTCCATTGGTATTTCCCGCAGGTAGCCTAATCGTACCGTTGCCCAGTGTGGTTCAAGTTCTTTGAACTTGTCTTTGTTAGTTAGATGTGTTACTTTTCGAGCCATGCGCCTATTGATGCTGCTAATGTTACGGTGAATAAAAAGTTTACAAAATAAGTAGGGCAGAAGTATAGAATTACCGCCAACCAAAAACTTAAACACAACCCACAGTTAAACGGTTTAAAGTTCAGTTTCCATCGTTCAGGCATCCGTAATACGTGAATAAATATCCACGCTGTTAATGCTGCGGCTATTGCGGTCATACTATTTTAGTGATTTTAAAAGGTTTCACTTCTTTGATGAATGCTCCAGCACTTGACTTACTTGGGATGTTACTGGATTCAAGTTTGTACTTGATAAACTCCATCACATCATCCATGATGTCTAAAACGTTTTCAGGATTTACATTTTCCTGTACATCTAAAACGATTTCCAAACTACCCACAATGTAATTGCCGATTAACTTGCCTTCCATACCCGTCTTTAATTTTCGTCTTGCATTTTTTAAGATTCGGCCTACCTGGTCTTGACTTATGCCGGTGGCTTTGGCTGCTCTGTAAATAGAGCCTTTCTCTAAGTAAATACTCAACATAGAGGATTCAACCCAATGCAGGTCTTTTTCAATCGAATCTTTTACTTTGGTTTCTTTCTGATCTCTTTCGGTGTCGTAATCTTCTGTTGAAGTGTCTAATTCATCGTTGAACTCAACATTTGTTTTGCGGTAGGTTCTGTTAAACTTGCCTGACTTTTGGAATATCATCCGTTGGACTATCCCGGTGGCGAAGTATATCAGTTGGTTGTTGCAGTGGAGGTCTTGTATTTTTTCTTCAGGTTGGGAGCAAAGGACTAAGAATAATTCAGATTTGAGGTCTTGTTGCCCTGCTCCAGCATCAAACTTGGCAAGCATTTTACATAGGTTAGCTGAATTATAAAATTCAGTGAGAATCTGATTTTTCGTGATAGATGCAGCCAAATGATTCATCAAATTCGTTTGAGTGTTGTAAAATGACTACCGCAGCTTTTTCTTTAGGAACAGCAAACACCAAATCTTTAACAACAGGGTTAGAGCATTTACCTAATCTTGAAGTATAATGACAATCATCAAAGGCTTTAACTCTATCTCCACTATGGATCCAATATTTGCAGTTACCGCACAACATCAAAACTAAATTTTAAATTATCCAAAAAAAGTCCTATTTATCAGATATGTTGATAATACACGATTTACACGATTTTAAGTTCAAAATACACGATTTTTAAAAAATCATGTAGCGGTTAATAATATGACTATCAAGCATTTATAATTTTAATACACGATATACACGATTTTTTCAAATAGTTAGGGGGGGGTACTTTTCACCAAAAAATGGGGGTGTATAGAAGAAGTAGAATATGTAGTAAATCGTGTAATCATGTATTTTTATTGACGACAAACATCGGTTCATCTTCTATTTTTTTTGACTACAAACATAGGCTCATCTTCTATTTGTTCATAAAACGGTGTCAGGAAGTGGATGGTTATTTTCATTGCTTGAATGTGTTTGGTGTATTTCCGTTCCATATCTTTTTGGCGGGTGGGGTTAAGTTTGTGCTTAACGTTATCTTGCCAAAACTGATACATTTCTTGGTATTCAGCAAGGATAATTTTTAGTCGCTCTGAAATAGAACGTTTTACTGATTTGTTAATAATTCGGCTAACGGGCATTTTCTTTGGGCTTTTGTAATAATTCATCAGTCTGTGTTTTTGCTTAGTTCTATGTATTAGATAGTTATGAGGCAAAATAAGACAAAACCAATAAATTATGAAATGAGAGTTCCTTTTCTCTACTATCGCATAATTAATAATATGGTTTAGTAGAAAATGTACTGAAATTCAATGGGGTAGAAATTACCTTTTTTCTAAGAGTGTTGCTATTAACTCTTTTAACAGCTTTACCTCAATCTTTAACGCCTCGTTTTCTTTCTTAAGCCTTTCGTTTGGTTCATTTCCGTTTCCATTCATAGCAGTCTTGGTGCTAATGGTGGGGGTGGTGTACACTTTATCTTTAAGAATATCTGAATACTTATTTTCTAAAGCAAATAATATTTTACGGGAAGTTCCTTTCCTTCTTGCATCATACAATGCCTGACGGGTAACACCGATTTCAGAGGCAATATCCTCCATTGTGTACTTTTTTTTGTACTGAATAATATCTAATATTTCATTGACCCGATTAACCACAAAAAAAATATTTTAAAAATATTTGTAAAGAAATTTGGAAATCCAAAATACTTTACGAATCTTTGCTAAGTAATTATAAAGGTATAACAAAAATCACAAAATCAAAATGAAAGTTCCTCAACACATTTTAATCATGGCTAAGACTTACCTAAGTCATGGCGATATTTCAAAGATTATTGATTCTAATGATTGCTCCCGTTACGAGATACAGCAGGTGTTAAGCGGTGAGGATTCAACACCTGAAGCGATTGCTGCTGTTGCTAAGTATTACAAAGAGAAAGAAGAAATATTATCTGATTACATTAACTAAAACCTACAAACATGAAACATGACCAATTTGAACTGATTATCTCACGTTCACATTTCCGTAACTGGAATTTCGTTTTAGAACCCACTGTAATTGTTGATTACAAATTCGAGGAGATAAACTATTTTATTGAGTACGTTTCCTTTACCCCTGAAGTTATGTTACAATTACGCCCTACTGCACATCTTGACATCTTGGAAGAAGTTAATAAGGCGGTGTATGAGCGTGTGGTTGATTCATTAGCTGACAACTACATGGAACTGCTGGAAAGAACTGGACTTAAACAAAAGGAGGTAGCATGATTACAGGAATCTTTGGTTTAGCCACGATAATTATAACCATATTCATTTGGTGCTTCTATAAAGGCGTTATTCAACCTGAACAGGAGTTTAAGAAGTACCGCCAGCAAATGAGAAAATATAAAGCCTTTGTTGTTGGGTTGGTTTTATCAGTTAGTTCTTATGGTCAATTTGTGGAGTTAGCCCCTACCTTGACAAACGGGAGGTTAGGCATGGAGTTACAGGCAGGTTTGAGGGTAGGGGACTTTTTTACATCTGTTGGCTATGTGGCAATGATTAATTCAAGTCAGCCAGCACTATTTAACGCAAGGGCAGGGGTAGTATTGAATAAGAACGGCAACAATAAGTATTTGATTTATGCAGGTGGGGTTCGTGTATTGAAGTCAACCGATTACAAAGAACAAAACTACTACACATGGCAGGTGGGCGGTCAATGGCACTTTGCTTACTATGACAGGGGAACTTTTTATGTAACTGGTATTTATTCCCCTAAGTTCATCAGCTACGGAATTGGAATGAGTTACAACCTATTTAAAGATTAAATTTTTCTCATACAGTAGTTTAGGTTTAGTTAACGTACCCTTTATTCTTATCGGGTACTACTTTAAAAAAACAGCAGAGGGCTTAAAAAAATATTGGGGCGGTTAATCATTTAATTAAAACGGTTGGAAGGTTACTAAATGGTTTCTAACAAGCCGCCCCTTTTTTAAACAATTAACAATTAACATTATGACGATAGATTCAGCAGCCAATGAAGTAGAGGCAATGATAATGCCTATGTACTTAAAAAGTCAAATCATTGATTTGATTAAGAAGATACAACCAGTAGTGATAACCAATACCAAGATCAAGACAGAGTATGTCAAGCAGGACTGCAATCCCGATATTAACCTTGACAAAATAGCCCAGCAGGTAGAGCGTGAGACAGGTGTTTCATTGGAAGAGATGCGCTGCAAAAGAAGAACCAAAGATATAGTCAATGCCAGGTGCTTATTTGTACGGATGGTATTAACAAAGGATATATTGTACAACCGATGTGAGTTGATGGCCTACATCAACAAAGACCACAGTTCCATCTATTGGTATGCCGGAGGCAAAGACAATTCATGCGGTATTGAGCCACTAAAAATCACAAGAAAATATGAACAATTTTATCATTGACCTGCCCAATAAGCAGATGACTTTTTTGGACAGCAGGTTTTACGCAACAGACAACGGTGGCTATGTGCCATCCGTAACAACAATACTGGAAGCATACCCAAAGGGCGCAGCTTATTATGAGTGGCTGAAGAAGAACGGAGAGGACAGCGATGCCATACGTGATGAAGCGGGGCGCAGGGGGAGTGTGGTGCATAAGCTGACGGAGGCTTACGACAGAGGCGAAGAGGTGCAGTTGATGGATGAGAACGGGTACATAGCCTATAAGCTAAATGAGTGGGCAATGTTTGAACGGTATGTTGATTTTAGAACAAGGTACAAGTTTGACATTATAGAGATAGAGCAGAACATAGTGTCCGAGAAGTTAGGCTTTGCAGGTACGTTGGACAGGATTATTGAGATGGATGGCAAGAAGATACTGTTGGACATAAAGACCTCTAACGCTGTGTATGCTTCTTACTGGTTACAGTTAGCCGCTTATGAGCAACTGCTCACCGATATGCACAGGTACAACATGATAGATGAGGTGGCGATATTATGGCTCAATGCCAAGACAAGGACGGAAGGTAAGAAAGGTCAGGTGCAGGGTATTGGGTGGCAATTAATCACCAAAGAAGATACTGACAAAGATTGGGAGTTATTCAAGGCAACACAGCAATTATGGCTTGCCGAGAATGAGACAGCCAAACCCAAGCGCACAACGTATCAATTAAGTTACCAATTTAAAAACCTTGCTGTGTAAAGGCAACAGCGATTAATTATGGGCTTATCTAACACAGGTGGGAAGATTACCTACCTCAACTTAAAACAGGGCAAATTTGCCCGTAAAAACGCAAATGGAGACATTGAGTTATTTGATGCGGTGGATGGCATCATCAGAGGGGTGGAGTTTAAGGATGACGAGTATCAAGGTACTAAGTTCCGTAAGCTGCTGCTCACATTGCAGGACGGTGATGAGAAGTACTTAGTGCAGGTGCGTACCGATAGCGGTTACTTCAGAGGCTTAACCAACAGTATTGCTAATGCAAATGTGGATGTGCCGGTGAAGTTAATAGCATCAAGCAAGCAGGTGGAAGGCAAACCACAGACCACCATCTTCGTCAATCAAGAGGGTCATGCCCTTAAATGGAAATGGACGAAGGATAATATGGGTGAGTTGCCACAGTTGGAGACGGTAAAGTTAAAAGGAAAAACCGTGTATGATAACTCAAAGCAGCTTGAGTTCTTTGAGAGATTTTGGTTATCGCTGCTAAGTGCGGCAGCACCAGTTGCTGCGGTTCACGAAGATGACGTACCCTTTTAATCACTATGCCCCGATGGGTTACTATCGGGGCTTTTTTATAAAACTATGCTTAGACCTTACCAAATAGACATTGCAACCAATGCTGCTAAATTATTAGAGTGGTGTAAAATAGCCTACCTGTCAATGGAAGTGAGGACTGGTAAAACACTCACGGCACTGGCAACGGCACGTAACTACGGGGCAACCAATATTTTATTTGTAACAAAGAAAAAAGCAATCTCATCAATATTAGATGACCATGCCAAGACAGAAGGTGAAAGCGCAATATCTGTGCTGAATTATGAGCAACTGCACAATTACACCGGCACTCCTGACATAGTGATAATAGACGAAGCGCACTCATTAGGTGCATTCCCCAAGCCATCAGAACGAACCAAAAGACTAAAAGAGATATGTGAGGGATTGCCGATTATATATCTGTCCGGCACACCAACCCCCGAGAGTTACAGCCAGTTGTACCATCAGTTATGGGTGAGCAGCTTCAGCCCATTTAAAGAGTACAAAACATTTTACAAGTGGGCAGCCGACTATGTAACGATAGGTAAAAAATATTTTCACGGAGTAAGTATTAATGATTACAGCAAAGCCAATAAGAAAAAGATAGATGATGACACCAAGCATCTGTTCATCAGCTACACACAGCAAGAGGCGGGGTTTAAGCAGGAAGTGGAAGAAGAAGTATTAACGATTAGAATGAAGCCATCCACTTATTTTTTAGTGGAAAAATTACGCAGGGATAAGGTCTTTATTGGAAAAAACGGTGAAGAGGTATTAGCTGATACAGCCGTAAAGCTAATGAACAAACTCCACCAGGTATATAGCGGAACGGTGATTTGCGAGAATGGCGAAGGGATATGCTTTGACAAAAGCAAAGCCGAGTTTATAAGGGATTATTTCAGAGGTAAGAAGATTGCCATATTTTATAAGTTTAAATCCGAGTTAAATATGCTGCAATGGGCTTACGGCTATGATAGCCTGACAACCGACCCCCACCTGTTCAACAGCAGCAGTAATAAAATATTTGTATCACAGATACAATCGGGCAGGGAAGGTATTAATCTAAGCAGTGCCGATGCCCTTGTGATGCTGAACATAGACTTTGCGAGTGTAAGTTATCAGCAAGCAAGAGCAAGGATGCAGAGTATTAACAGAACCGAACCCGCAAAGGTGTATTGGGTATTTAGTGAAGGGGGTATTGAGCATAAGATATACGCTGTGGTAAAAGAAAAGCAAGACTTCACTTTAAGTTATTTCACCAATGACAGAAGCGCAACTCCAGTCAAAGATTATCAGCAAGTTTGAGAAAGCCGGATGGGTGGTGGTAAAACTAATAAGCACGAACACTAACGGCATCCCCGACTTGATGTGTCTGAAAAACGGAAAGACAATATTCATAGAGGTGAAAAGAAAAGGCTGTCATACAAGTGAGTTGCAGGATTACAGGATTCAACAGCTAAGAAAACAATTATTTCAAGTATTCGTCATAGACGATTTGAACCAAATTTTAGTATGATAAAAGAAGCAAGGCACTATCTAAAAAACGGGCTTTCCGTAATTGTAACAGACAACAGCAAACGCAGCTTATTCCAATGGAAAAAATATCAATCCGAGATTATCACAGATGATGATTTGCAGCAGCAAATGGCGCATCCAAAAGCTGAAGGCATCGCCATTGTGTGCGGGGCAGTAAGCGGAGGACTGGAGGTGATAGATGTAGATTTAAAGAATGACATCACCGGTGAACTATGGGATAAACTCACAGCACAGATACAGGAAGCGGGGTTATGGAATGACCTCAAGATTGCAAAAACAAAAAGCGGTGGGTATCATATTTTTTACCGTTGTGAGATTGTTGAAGGCAATCAAAAGTTAGCGATGCGTAAAGCAACTGCTGATGAGTTAGTCAGCAACCCGCAATTAAAGCAAGTGGTGGTGATAGAGACAAGAGGCGAGGCGGGTTATGTGATAGCATCCCCGACAAAAGGTTACGAATGGGTGAGAGGCACGTTAGCTGTATTGACAGTAGATCAAAGGGAGATGCTGCTCGAAGTGTGCCGTTCATTTAATGAAGTGTTTGATGAACCTATTACCTCTACTTACAAAACAGATACCAAAGAGTTTGGCGTAAGTCCTTTTGATGATTATAACAGCAGAGGCAATGTCATCGGGTTATTAATAAGTCATGGGTGGATGGTAGTGCGGGAGAGTGCAGATAAAGTGGTGTTCAAAAGACCTGGCACAACAGACAGTAAGTCATCGGGAGATTATAATAAGAAGCTCGGTTGGTTTAGCGTGTTCACCACCAATAGCTGCTTCCTTCCCAACAAAGCATATAAGCCCTACGCTGTGTATGCCATGCTCGAGTGTGGCGGTGATTTTAAAGAAGCAGCACGTAAATTATCAGCAGAAGGATATGGCGAAAAGCGGCAGTCATTTGGTGCGAAGTTAGAGCGTGAGGTTTTTAAAAGGAAGCAGGATGGTATGAGCCGTGATGAGTTAGTTACCTATGTAGTGCAGAGCCATCAGAAAAATATCAAAGAGGCACAGGATATAGTTGAGACACTTGACCGGCAGTGGGGTGATCGCATCTGCACGTTTTGGGATATTGATGAGAAAAGCAGAGCCATCAGCATTAACAGGAATAAGATGATGCGATTTTTAAGAGACACAGGCGGCTTTTTTATTTACTTCTATGACAAGACATCCACTTTATTTAAGTTGGTGAGGTTGCAGGATGGGTTCATTGAGGAAAGCAGTACGCAGCAGGTTAAAGAGTTCCTGAAAAGTTATATTAATGGGTTGCCGGATAGCTTTGACGGAGGGGTAACCCCCGATGATTTACTGGAAGTATTGCTAAAAGGAAGCGGCACATATTTTCAAGATTCATTCTTTGAGTTCTTTGATGCTATTGACCCCGATTTTCTTAGAAGTGAAAAAGACAAGCAATATTTCCCCTTCAAAAATGGAGTGGTGGTTATAAGCAGGGATGATGTGAAGTTAAAGACTTATGGAGATTTAAAGCGGGTGGTGTGGAAGAATAGGGTAGTGCCTTTTGATGTAACGATTGACCAGGATTTTGACATCAGCTTATGTGAGTATGCAAACTTTATTGATAAGATATGCGGTGATGATGATGAGCGTAAGAAATATTGTTGGAGTATTATAGGTTATTTGCTGCATACCTATAAAGATGCTGCCAAGCCTTATGCAATTATATTGGCAGAGGAAACGGATAACGATAAAGATGGCGGTGGAACAGGTAAGGGCATATTTGTAAAAGCCATCAGCCAGTTATTAAGAACGGTCAAACTGGATGGAAAGAACTTTAAAATTGACAAATCATTTGCCTTACAACGTGTAACATTAGACACACAGTTGATAAGTATTGAGGATTGCGATAAGGGTATTGACTTTGAGAAATTCAACAGTCAAATCACAGAAGGGAGTACCATTGAGAAAAAGAATAAAGACGAGTTATTTATAGACTACAAAGACAGCCCAAAATTTATTTTTAGCACTAACTACATGATTAACCTTAAGGGCAATCATGGAAAGCGGAGGGGTAGGGTGTTTGAGTTTACACCGTTTTTTAATCCGGCAAATACACCACTTGATTACTTTGGGCATTTAATGTTTGATGAGTGGGATAATGACGAGTGGAATCGCTTTTATAACTTCTTGTTTTTTTGTTGCAGTATTTACATGATTAATGGTATCAAGCAGCCACCTCATACGGACAGGTTGAAAAGGAAGCAAATCAAAGTAAACTATGGCGATGAGTTTTTGGAATATTTTACTGACATGATGAGTAACGGTCATATTAACTGGCATCAGTTTGGAACGGAGTATAGTGCTTTTTTGAATCAAAATGATTTTGAAAAAAAGGATTACAGTAATAAGCGTTTTAAAAAAGCGATGCAGGACAGTTGCGATGTATATGGTTATAAGTATGAAAGCCGGAGGAATACGCAGAATGGCAACCACGTGGAGTTTAGGATATTAAGTAATTAATCAAATGTTTACTGCCCTCACGATAGAATGGAGTTTTGCGAAGCGGTGTGGTTTTGGGAGTGTGCGAAGTAACGAGGCGGGTGTTTGCGAAGTGGGTAGAAAAGGCAGTTTTGGCGAAGCCGCCTTTTCCTACACACGAGAGCAACACCGCTTGACGCCCCATTTTGCAAACACCATGTAAGGCGAAGTTTGCCAGCGAAGCTACGAACTTAAACTTACGGAGGTTACACGGGGCGGCATAGGTGAAACCGCCTCGTAAGGCAAAATTTAGGGGCGATAGTTTCGAGGAACGAGAAACGTAGCCCCGTGTGGGATGGCTTAGTGCTGATGGCAAATTTTGCCTTACGTTGAAGCATTGGCGATGTTGGGGAATTAGAATTACAAATGTTCAAACAAGCACAAAAGATGAATAGAATTACACAAGCTGAAAATATAGGGTCAAGCCCCAATATTGCCAATGCAATGTTAGGTGCAGGCTTTCGTATTCTCATTGCCTGTGAGGAAAGCGATGAAGTCCGTAGTAGGTTTGAAGCGTATGGTTTTGATGCTTGGAGCTGTGATTTGCAGCCAAATAGAAACCCAAAAGCAAAACACTATCAAGGAAATGTTTTTGACATTATAAATGATGGTTGGGATGCTATGATTGCTTTTCCACCTTGCACCCATTTGGCAGTTTCCGGTGCAGCTTGGTTTGAGCAAAAACGAAAAGATGGAAGGCAGCAAGAAGGTATTGACTTTTTTATGGCAATGGTAAATGCACCAATACCACGAATAGCAATAGAAAACCCTGTTGGAATTATGAGTAAAATTTATAAGCCACCAACGCAAATTATACAGCCTTATATGTTTGGTGATGAAGCAAGCAAAAAGACTTGTTTGTGGCTTAAAAATTTGCCACCGCTTTACCATAATGCTACACCGAATTTGTTTGATGAAAATGTTACTTGGGTTGGCAAAGGTGAAATGGTTGAATTTGAAAGCGGTTGCAAAATGCCTAAATGGTATGCAGATGCTTGGAAACTGCCAAAAGAAGAAAGGAGCAAGTTAAGGTCAAAAACATTTCCAGGAATAGCACAGGCAATGTCTGACCAGTGGAGTTTCGCCATAGCTTGCACCTAACACGTATATTGTTATTACTAAGCAAACAAAAACACATTGATTATGAGCAAGTTTCTGTATTACAATACACTACTAATGGTTCAAACAGATGGCAAACAAGTTTGGGCTGATAATCAATGCTCA
>Ga0315901_10001970_pt1 | contig 28932 bp, 27 predicted proteins | sample LakEriMetagenome_10_FD_203761 | JGI IMG/M metagenome (GOLD analysis project Ga0315901, IMG submission 203761) | Freshwater fungal communities from buoy surface, Lake Erie, Ohio, United States - Buoy 2 MA116 | ecosystem: Environmental > Aquatic > Freshwater > Lake | place: USA: Lake Erie, Ohio...
TCCAACACTTACTTCAATAAAATTCAATGTTAGTGTATTTGATGCATAAGTTGCGTTAAAATGTGTATCTTGATAATATCTAACTCCATTTATGAAAACACGAATATCGTAGTATTGTGAATTTACTAATAAAGTTCCTGCTATTGTTCCCGTTAATATTCCAGGTGCTTCTATCAATTTTATATCCGTAAATGATATAGTATTATTTGTTACAGGGTTTTGTGTTATATTATTATTTAACGATAAGAAATCTATGACATCTTTATTAGCATTATATGTTGTTGGATTTGTTAAAAGGTCTTCATATCTACCAGTTCCACTAGTCAAATCCGTTTCGGTTGAAAAAACAACAGTCTTACTACTAAATCCTTTTTTAATTGGAGATTGTCCATTAAAAGTTTCGGGTAATAAATATGCCTTAACATTAAGACTAAATTCAACTCGGTTTATTCTTTCCGAACCATCGCTCAATTCATTTGTTATACTGTAATCTTCAACCGTTGTCATAAACTTAAATTTCTTTGCATCTCCCCAGTATTCATCGGAGGCCCAAGTTAAAGATTCTACTACTTTATTTAATTGCTCTGTATAATTAGTCCATGCCATACACTCATAAGTCACTTCTACATAATCTGGCATTGTTATATTATAAATTTTACGAGTTGGCTGTACGCCTGTTAATAGACTAAATCGGTCATATCTGTTTTCTTTTGACCATTTTGTTACGGCTTGATAACTTACATGTCTATTTAACATAGGCATTGCATCATTTTTTGCAACCGATGAGCGTCTTATCATTAGGATTGGTAGTTGTATTCTACCTTTACTATCTCTATAAGCTCCCTTTTCTCTAGCGCCTTCCCATCTTTCAGAATTACCATAAACAACAGGGATTTTTATAGAAATACCATTATCATCTAAATCGGGCAATACAACATCCTCCAAGTATTTCATTATTGCATAATCTACATCATACAGCTGAATACTCTGCCTTAAATCACCAGCTTCATGTTTAATCTGGCTTTCCAGTCTAGAATCTTTTAGTGGGTCTATTGCCATACTTATTTAATTCTTTGTTCTATGTTTAGCGATGATTTACTTACCATTGTAGTAAAGCATACAACGCTGAAATTATTTTTAGAAAGTCCACCCGAAAACTGAACTTCGTTTGTATTTGATATTTCGTAATACGAGTTATCAAAATAGATAACATCACCTATTTCAGGATATAAGGATTTTTCTTCAAGCATAAATCTATCAAATCTAAAATCAATACTTTGGTTTCTTTGAGATCCGAATCCTTCATATTCCGATTCCATTGTTTCTTTGTTAATTAAAGCATATAACTCTACACCAGGATACCAAGTCTTTCCCGATGATTCCCCATATAAATTTACTTTAGTATCTTTCAAGTTTATTTTGAACAATACAACAATGTTTTGTACGACATCATCGACAACTTCTCGTGCTATACCCTTAAAAAATGCTACATCTCTATCTGATATAAATTTCGGCATGTTATCCTACATATAATTTTAATGGAATCTTTTTTAACATTTCTTGATGATAATCTGCTTCGTTTTTTCTGATTTCAAATTGTGTTTTTCTACTTAGCTCCTCAAGGTTTTCACGTAATTGAGTTATTAAAGCATCCTTTTCAACTTGCGCCTCACTACGAAGTGCGGCACCATCAAGTGATACCGTAGCATCCGGTATAGGTATTTCATTATATTTTTCACGAATAGCACCTAACAATTCCTTAGCCAATGCTAATGTATATTTTCTTATCCATTGTTTACCAACATCGTTTATATTTTCATATGGAATAAAGTCATATTTTATATCGGAATAATCAGATACTACATTATCTTTTATTATTGCCGCATTGTTCTCAAAATCTTCACGCTCAAAATAGTCAAAGTATAATCGTTTATATCGGTTTGTTAATCCATCCGGATTAGGAAACACGGTTATTTTATTATTAACTATATTAAAGCTAAATGCCGATTTTCTAACATGGTCATTAAATTCTATATGCTGCATTCTTAATAAATCCTCATAAATTGGCATCAGTAAAAACTGGGCCGCTGGAGAATAGTTACCAAATCCCAACTCGGATATAAGATTTAATGTACCCTGTGCACCAACCGAATATGGATCGAAGAAACGAGTAATAGCCGGTATATGTTCGTAATATACTTTTACCACATCTCTTACCGTAAACGCATCAAGCGATTGGCTTGTTGCCGCATCATATGCTTCGGTTGTTAAATCGTATGTTTGTCTACCACGTTGTAGGTTAATAAACCCCTTTTTATAATCCGTAGGTCCACCAGCGCCTGCCAATGTACCATATGCTTGCGACATACGATATATTTGTGGAAGATTTGTACCATCTACTAATTTTTGTGTATAGTTTGTACCCTGACTTCTACCTTTAAGAGTATCAAGGTTATTTCGTATATTAAACTGATTTACTTGCGACGAGTATTCCGATACGGCTTCCTCAAAGCATGCATAGAATTGAACATCTATCAATTCAACATCGATAATCGGATAACCTAAACGTCTTGCACACCATACCGCAGTTTTAGGTCCATCGTCTTGAAAAATACTATCAGTATCGTATAGGCCGAATGGAGTCAATCCACTTATAGCAGAACCGCTACCTGGCCATTTTAAGTTTAAGGACATAGTTAAAAGTTATAGTTATTCTACTATAAATATAAAAATAAAAAAAGAGGGAGTAAAAACTCCCCCTTTTATTTATTGATTACTCTAAATTGTATTAGATAGTATTCAATCCTTCGATTACCACCTTACCGTAGAATTCTGGTCTTACGATTTTCTTAGCGTAACGAGTCATAACACCACGTCTAGGAGTGAAGTTAATTGGGTCGTACACTAATGGAGTCATAATAAGAGGTACATAAGGAGCGTAAACAGCACCTGTCTCAAAGAAGTTGCTTCCTTTGAAACCAAGAAGGATAACATTCTCAGTCATATATGGGTTTTTGTAAACATCATATCTGTTAGAGATAGAACCTACTTGAGATACACCAGCTGCGAACTGAAGAGCGTCTTTTGCAGGATTAGATGCAAAACCGTTCATAGATTCGAGAATTGTACATACATTAGGAGAAGCAACAATGAAGTTTGCACCACCTCTCATAGTTAATTGATGTATTCTGTTAGATACTTTTTGAAGTTTGATACCAAGTGTTTGGAACCAAGTAGATTTATTATATGCACCAGCTGCTACTGCGGTTGAATCAACAGTAAATCCAGCGCCAGGCGTATAATCATATCCAACTCTAGCTGACCAATAATCAGTAGTCAAAGCGTTAGCTTGTAACATTTCAAGGATTTCCAAATCAATTTCAAGAGAAATGTATTCAGAAAGCATTTGAGTTAATTCAGCTTCTGCGTCGATTGAGTGGTAAGCGTTCAAGTCTTGCGCAAGTTCAGGAGTCCAAATTGCTTTCAACTTACGAGTCTTAGCAACGATTGGTTCTGATTTAAGTTCAAGCTCAATTTCAGGAATACCAATATCCGCAGGATTTCCTCTATCTTCAAAATCACCACGATTTTCAGCGGTAGGTTGTGAATTGTAGAACACAGATACAGGTAGTGAACCGGTAGCAGTTACGCCAGTAGCGATAAATACTGCATTAGCACCAACTACTGCACTATATTGAGGATGGTAAGTAACACCAGATCCAGATATACCCCAAGATCTTACTGCGCTGTAATCAGGATTTGTCAAACCACTAAGAGCTACACTTACTTTTCTAGCAGTACCGGCTGCAATAGATGCGGAAAGTACAGAGTTAGTCAAATCGTAGTTAATATCTGCGATAGATGCCGTTGCTAAGTTACCTGTAAGCCCGGTTGCAGATTGATCATTGATTGTATATCCGAAACGACCAGCTCCATAAAGACCACCAGTAGTATCTTGAGTTGAACCAAGTTTTTGAGTTTGGCCTGCGCCAACTGCTAAACTATCTAAACCAAAAGGTCCACCTGCACCATAAAGAGAAGAACCACTTTCAGGTCTATTCACAGAAGTTGCAGTAGAATATTTGAAGTCCATATAGAAGATAAGACCAGAAGGTAAGTTCATCGGCTGTACAGAAACGAACTCTTTTGCAGCGATGCTACCGAAGATACGTCTTACAAGCGGAAGAGCTACACCAGCCCATTCTTCAGAACCTGCTGAAGTACCTGTTCTAGTAGCTTCATCAAGTAATTGTTTTGCTTGGTTTTCAAGCATTACAGCCATACCGTGCTTAGCTGTTTCAGAACCTGCTCCTTCAAGTAGGCCTGTTTTTTCCCATTTGGATTTCAAACCACGGGTCTGCTCAAGCATTAAGCTTTGAGGGTTTGCTCCAGTCATTAATTTTTTTAAGTCCATTTTGTTTTGTTTTTTATTGTTTTTGTTTATTTGATAATACCTGCTAATTTTTTGAATCTATCAGCGAAGTTTGTGTTTTCTGCAATTACTTGCTTTTGTGCAGCTGCTGTAGGTTTTGTAGATTTTACAACCTTGCTAGCGAAACCTTCGGTGATTGATTTTTTAGCGGTTTTGTTAGGAGTTACTTGCTTTAAGTTTTCTGCTAATGTAGAATACACAAGCTTAACTTCTCTAACTGTTTTTGTTCTGTCCAAAGTTTCAATTATCTTAACTTTTTGTTCGTTAGTCATATTGTGTGCTCTGAACAATTTGTTTGCGAATAACAATTTAGCGTTAAGAAGATTTACTTCGTTAATCGTTGATTGAAGAGATTTGATTGTTTTGTAAGCTTCATTTAAGTCTTTTTTCAAACTTTCAGCTTCAAGTCCACCATCTTCTTTGTTAGGAGTAGCGGGATCTTCATCTTTCATATCAGCTTCCATTTCACGAAGAATTTCCTCCAAGTCGATAACCTCATCGGTTTCTTCTTTTTCCTCTTCGGTTGTCATAACAACTTTAGGGTCTTCGGATTTGTCAGTACCGGCTTCGGCGCCATCGGAATAAGATTCTGCAGCCATTTCATCTTCAGCAGGAGCTTCTTCATCTCCTAATTGAGCTTCAAGCTCTCTAATGATTGCTTCCAAATCCATGTCATCTTCCTCAGTGTCCTCTTCTTCGTCGCCTGTGATTGCGTAATCTTCGCCATCACCAGCCAATTCATCATCGGCTTCACCATACATACCATCTTCGATTTCGTCGTCATCGTCTTCAACAGGAGCCTCTTCAGCGCCCATTTCACCTTCGAGTTCTGCTAAGCGAGCACGAAGTTCAGCGATTTCTTGATCTTTTTCATCTCCAGCTTCCATTTCTTCTTCTTCGTTAATGTCTTTTGTTTTTGTGTAGTCACTAACTGCGGTTGCGGAATTAGCAGATGATTTTTTGATACCGATTGAAAGGTCTGTATCAGCATCCAATTTTGGTTGTTTTCCGGGAGTTTTACCCATTACATCGGAACTACCAATCCCTGATGTACTTAATTCTTCTTCCACTGGTGTTTGCTCTTCTCCTTCTTCAGCTTCTTGTCTCATTTTTTGAGAAAGAATAGCTTGTAGTCTTGGAGTAAATGCCTCTTCCAATGCAAGTTTTGCGTTTGCTAAAGCGGTTTCTTTAACGGCTTTGGCATCAGCGATTGCTTCTTTCAAAAGTTTTGAATTTGCCATTTGTTTTTAATTAAAATTGTTCGTGAAGTTATTAGTGTAGGAACTCCAATAGGATTATGTTGATTGTTCGGTCACCACTTATAGAGAAGGGTATTCATTAACCAACTATAAAAATAATAAATCCTATATGAATAGGATATTTAGAAATAAATATATAATTTTTTTAGAAAACTAAATAAATTTATTATTTATTTTATTTTTTCTTTTAGCTTCTTCCGAAACTAATCGTTTTTGTACTGAGGGCTTTACATAAGTCTGCCTTCCTCTCAACTCTTCTATCTGTTTTACGTTTTGTACTTTCTTTTTATACGATTTCAAAGCACCCTCTATGTTGCCGTTCTTAATTTCTATAATCAGCATAGTTTATACTTTGAAATAGATTTCTTCGTAGTGTAATATATCTAATAGATTTGTTGGGTCAATTATTTGTGCAGCGTTTAATAGGTCAGAGTATTCTGCTACCGATTTGGTTTGTCCCTGTCTTAATTCTTGTAGAAAATCAAATGTTGCCAAATCATGCTGGAATATTTTTTGAGAAGTTTCGTTGTATTTTTCAAATAGTCCAAACTCTAATGCATAGGCTTTGTTTACAATATCAATAAGTCCAGCGAATTGAATGTTTAGCTTTACTGCTGGCATTGTTGGAGTTATGTTCCAATCTACCATATAGTTTTGTAGTAATTCGGCGTGTGTTAATTCATTTACTGCTTCTTGTGCAAAAAATGCAGCTGCGTTATTATACCCAACACCTTTACAAAAGTTACTTGCGTTTCTGTAAAAAAAGTGTGCGGTATATTCATCGTGTAACCTTTCGTTTAACAATGCTACAGTAGCACTGCCTAATATCTTAGGATTTATTGCTTTTGCCATTGTTAATGCTTTAATGTTCGTTGCCATAACTTATTTATTTTTTATTTTTTAATCCTAATCTTTCAAACATTTCCTGTTCGGTAATTTCTGCTATTTCAAAATATCTACCGAGAACATGCCCCATATCTTCGTAAAGGGCTTCTAATCTTTGTTCTTGTGCATATGCTAAACCGGCCTCTTTATCAAACTTCTCTTGTAATTTCTTTAACTCACCCATATTGCGTTTAACAGTAACTCTATCAAACCAATCACCGGCTTCACGTAAAGTATATTCTTGTGCGGCATCTGCTATTGCTCCAAGCGTTTCTGAAATCTTACGAATATCAGATTTTCTATTCATTTGCTCTCTGTGTTGTCCGTAAGTAGAAATGATTTCCAAAAAATGCTTTTTAATTTCAGTTGGCATTTTTTGAAATTCCTCACTCTCTTTTAATATATCTTTTAACTTTATCATTTTATTAAAATTCGGTATTATTTAATTTACTAATCATAGAGTTAATATCTTTACCCATTTTGAATGCCAAATCATATCCTTTACTACGCATTATATCTTTTCTATCCATCTTATCATTCATCTCTCCTCTAATATCATCTAAACATTTATAAGCCAATTTAAGTTGCTCAATCGCATCATCAAGTTTACTATCTATGTTTAACTTTTTATCACCAATAGCCTCACCCATCCAATCGTGGTCAGCGTTTCCAGTCTTTTTTCTGGTAACAACATCGTACTTTTTAAGTTTCTGAACGGTTTGTGTTAATTGACTTGGTGTTATACCCAATGAATCAATTACTCTTGCTATTACTGCCTGCTCTCTTTTCTTTGTAAGATTGTAAGATTTTATCGTACTAATAAGTCTTTCTAAAAATTTTTCAACTCTGGCTGGCAATGCAACTTCCATATCTTCTAGGGCTTCATTTACCTTCTTTTTATTTCCGTTTGGTATTAAGTTTATAAGTTTTGCCATTTTATATTTAGTTTAATTCGATTAGTATTTCTCTCATAAGGTCTTGTGCTTTACACCATTTTCCACATTCTTCTGCGATTTGCTGCCACTGTTTTGATTCATTTATTGGTGCCATAAATGCTCCATGCGTCGATGGGTTAGAAACAAAGTCCCAAGCAATAAGGTCAAAATCTTCCTGAACTATTACAGTCCCATCCGACATTTCTTTTACTGAACCTACGCCTCTACTGCTTATTCCAAGTCTTATATTATTTTTAAGTAATTCCCTTAATATATTTCCAGATGGAGTTGAAAGTATTTCTACTTTACCCATAACATCATCACCTTCCCACCAAATATCAACTATATTATGTGATACATTTTTAAGATTAACAACAGGGGAGTCAGGATGGTCTAATTCACCCAAAGCCCTTCTTTCTCTAATTAGTTGTTCGTACTTCATACATTCTCTTTTGAGAACATCTTTTGGATAACGTCTTTTATTTTGATTAGGAGCACCGCTTCTTTGTAGGATTCCCTGAACTATAAGAGTCCCATTAGACTCTTCTTTAATTTTAGCCTCAAATAAATGTGTTTCTATAAGTAATGCTTTATTCATTATTTTACATCATTTTTTACTTTTGAAATAACCTGATTCATAGTAGATGAATCACTCCATGCTTTGAAAAATATATTTTTTAGTTCAGTTTCAATTTCTTTTTTATTACCATCTTTTCCAAGTTGTCTATCTATCGTTGATTGAACCATTTGCATTTTTACAATTTTACCTGCCGTAGTAGTATCAATTCCACGCTTTGGATCAACCATTTTAGATACATCAGAAATAAATGCCCTATTATTAGATAATTGTTCTAAAATAGATTCTAAATGTTTTTTATTTTCTGATTTTTGATTTACATATTTTGATATTTTTTCTACCAATGTTGCAAACCAATAAAATATAATTTTACCCAATAAGATTGTAGCTATCGTTACCAAAAGCCCGGTAATCTCATTTAGAGTTTTTTTTTATCAGCGGATTCGTTATATCCTTTTAATCTACCTTCGGTTTTTGCTTTATATGCTTTATCTACTGCGGTGAAGAATTTCTTTTTTTCTTCATCACTCATAGAGTTAATATCTTTTCCACTTTTATCAAGCATTGCTTTGAATAGCTTTTGATAATCATTTTCTTCAGCAATTACCTCTTTAATCAATTCTATCAATTCACTTTTTTTCATTATTCGGATATTTTACGAATTTTTTGTTCAAGTTTTATTAGTCTCTCTTTTATAGTATATATATTCTTATTTGTGCGTTTCCAAAAATTTTCATTTGTAATTCCGTTTTCCTGCTTTAATCTACCATACCAATTAAGGAATTTTTCAATTTCAGCAAGCTGTTTATTTATACCGGAAATACCTTTATCTATTTTTAGTTTTGCAGGGGATTCTTCATTTCTAAGCTCTAACCAACGATTTTCATTTACTACACTATATCCGGTTAATGCTGCTTGCTTTTTACCCTTTTTCTTTTCGTTTGATTTTTTACCAAAAGCGTATGGTGTTGCATATCCCTGAACATTGCCCGTAACATTCATTTCTTTTAAGAACTTTTCACGAACTATTTTACGGATTTGTTCTTTAATTCTTGCTATTTCATCTTTTTTATCAGGCAATCCTTTGTGCTTTGTAGATGCGAAATCTTCGGTATCTCCTTTACTCATAGATGCTGCCGCTTTAGCAACTTCAGGAGATGCTGGTCCTTCGCCTTTGTGTGCGGCGTGAACCATTCCCATAAATCTTTGTTGTGCTTTTGATACTGCTGGCATATTGTTATTTTACTTTACCTTTTAATTCTTTAAGTAATTCATAACTCATCATTAAAGCCGAAAGATGCTCTTCTTTGATTTTTTTAACAGACTTCATTTGTCTGATTTGTGCGATAGTTTCTGCTAATTTTATTTTTGTAACTTTATCGGATATTTTTCCGCCAACCTCTTTAAGACCGGTTGTCAATTTTAAGATTTCACCAGAAACATATTCTTTTAATTTTCCGGTATCATTGATATTGTTTATATATTCTCTTAAAAGTGATTTTTGTTCTGCAGTTAAGTTCTTATATTTGTTATTAAAACTCTCAATAAGTAGTTTGTATGATATTGCTCTTAAGTCAGAATCTTGCTTTCTATATTCTTCTAATACTGCATCTTTGAATTTTTCCTCTTTATTTTGAATTGAGGAATTGATTATTGTTTCGGTAAGTGTGAAACGTGAATTAACAATATCTGTGGGTTCGTATTGTTCCTCCGATACCGTTACTTCAAAAATTTTATATATTGAAGCCAATAGTTTGTAATTGGAAACAGAAGATTTTATGAACTCATCTATATTGTAATTTTCTTTTATAGATTTGATTAGATTATATTTTTCTTTTGTAATTTTAGCCTCATCTAATCTTTTACGGGCTTCGCATACTGTGTCTAAAAACTTTTCGGCTTTTGCTTCCGAATTGTATTTTTCATTTATTAAATACTGATATAATTTTAATTCTTTTGAGAGCTCTTTTTTAGAGTTAAAAAACTCCTTTAAGATTTTCTCTGCAACGGATTTATTTGAAGACATGATTTCGGATGTCACCTGTCTTACTAATAGTTCAAATATAAACCCTGTATTTTTGAATTTAGAGTGCTTTATTTTTTTCATTAAACTGCAGTTTGTCAAATATAAATATATATTTCGCTAAGTTTACAATATCATAGTAATAAATATAGTTTTTTACTCCAATACAATGATTTTTTGTCAGATATTAGGGTAATAAAATAAAAACCCAGCAATAATCTGGGTTTATTATTGAAATAACTTACTATATTATTCTACTGTTTTCTTTTTTGTTACTTTTTTTGTTGCTTTTGTTTTTGCAGTTTTCTTTTTTGTTGTTGCTTTCTTTTTAGCCTTTGGGGTTTCGGCAACAATATCCGGTGCTACTTCGGATTGATTTGCAGGAATTTCTAACACAGATATTTCTTCGGTAACAGTTATATCTGCCACACTTTGAATATCAACATTAGATTTTTCGGATTTTGGTTTCTTTGTTTTTAATACAACTACAACCGTAGTGATTGCGATTAAAATTAAAATTGCTAGTAACATTTTTTAGTTTTTAGTTAAAAATAAAATTCAAATATAAATATAGGAAAATTACTTTTTATATACTAATATAGATTTTGGTATACCATTCCCGATACTATCGCACCAATTAAATATACCAATCGTTCTGTCCAAAATCCCCATTTAAGACCCGTTCTTTCTATAAAATCAATCAATGAATTTGTAGTTGTCGAAATGTAATCTATTTCTTTATCTCTCAATAAATTTAGAATAACATCGTATAAAGTTGCTCTACTACTTGTATAAAAAATTGAATATGTAAGTATTTCAAAAAAGCCAGGAGTATAGTAATAATCGGTGTATATTAAGGACAAACAAATACCAAATAAGATAGCCCCTATTGTAAAGGTGACTACCTTATTGATATTAGATACTTTTCCTAATGAAAGCGTTATTCTTATCCAATCTATAATTGCGGATATAATAACGGCTAGTATAGTATAAACGATAAACATATTATTTATCTAGTATAAACCATACATCATAATGGTCAGGCCAAAGTATAGCCCAAAAGAAAATACTACCAAGCAATACCCATACTAGTCCAAATTGGAACATTCCGGTTTTTAAGATAGGTACATTTTCATCGGATTTTACCCATTCAGTAACACCCTTTGGTGCACCAGGTTTTTGTACTTGTACCATACTTCCCGATCTAGATGCTCTCCATCCGAAATAAAAGAAAATGAAAGCTGGTAGGTAACAGAATGCAAGTGCGATAAACATATCGTAACATTCCGCCAATGGAGCCAATGTCCATAGTAAATTAACTAATCCCATAATTTTTGTTTTAGTAAAAAAATGTTGTTATAAAAATATATATTACCCAAATTCATTTTAGGCAAAGAAATATAATACTCCACCTAAAGCCGTAACTACCCAATCCCAAACATCGAATTTTTCCTTTTGATAAAATTTGTCATAACACTCTTTTGCTAATCCTGCTAATGCGGCAGTTCCGAAACATATCCAACCTAAAACAGGTTGTTCAAATAAGTTAAATCCAGCTGAGAGGATTGAGATAAGTAGTGATATTGCAAATCCTACTGTAAAGTGCATTGCTTTGTCTTGTGGTATCATAGCTATTGTTTTATTATTTTGAATGATTTAATTCCATCTACATTTACTACATAAACGCCTGGCGGATATTTACTCAAATCTATTTTATTAACCGAGTGTAAACCGTTTATTGTTTTATATAATACTCCAGTTATAGTGAAAATTCTAACCTCTCTAAAATTATTACGATTTGGTAAATTAAGAAAATAAATACCCGTATTCATATCACCATATATAGTGATAAGATTTATTTGTTCTCGTATGTTAGTTATCCATTCTGTCGGTTGAAAATCAAGAGGTGTCTGACCGTCAAAAACACCGGTTATATTGTAGCTCCCTAACATTCCGTAATTATAGATGTTAGGGTTCTCTGTGTTACTTACCACCAAATAATATATGCCAGGGTTTAGGATAGTGTCTATTAGTGCGTCTACTTTTGTAAGAGAGTTATATTCTCTGATGAGCACATCATTACGATACAGTTGTAATTTAAGGTCTATGTTAGCACCCTGGTTAGGTGTGTTATCTTTAGGTTCAAAAGCATCAAAAAAGATTTTTGGGCCTGGACTATAAGGTTTTGCATCCGCTCTAAATTGCCCAGTTTTTGTATAATCAAATCGGTAATAGTCCACATCATTAGTCGTATTGATTATTCCGTTTATTGCATAATTTTGGTCTAACATTAACCTTGATGTTGAGCGATCATTACCAACATCATCAGTTCTGTATTTTACAAAGTTTGCGGTGCTCGCTATTATTGCTAAATCATCTTGAAAACGTGTGCAAGAAGTAGTTCTATCATTATGCCAAAGACTTAAATTTCTAAAATATGAAACACCCATGATAGGTGACCAACTTGTTTCACTTCTTGGCGTACCTCTTCCAGCATGATATTCTGTAACAAAAGCACAGCTATCTGTATCTACATTTCTATATTGTGATTGATGAAAAAGACCTAATGTGTGTCCTACCTCATGCGTAACTGCTTCAGCAACATCTTTGTCATCACCTTTAAGCAGACTTGAAAAAACAAAACAGGGTATTGTGCCATAACCTAAACCGCCCCACCTCCAAGATTCAAGATAAGCTACTCCCCCCGCGTTGCCGTACCATTGCCAAGATTGCGTAATTATGACCCTCGTTCTTCTTGTTATCGGGGTTGCTAAAAATACTGCGGAGTCAGTCGTTACATTGATTGTGAATGGGCGAAAGTCTTCAGCGACAAGATTAAATACTCTTGTCATTTGTGCAGTAGTCATGCTTGTGTCAGGCCCACAAACGAAAGGTTGATTATTTGTAAAAGCTGTCCAGTATGGATCTGTAACCGTTTGACCGTCAAAATCGAGTAAGATGGTTGCTGTGTTAGGAGCAATGTAACTATTTAAGCCGTATGGTATCTGCGCCCTTATTCCTAAAAGAAAACATAAAAGCATTATTAGTAAAAGTAGTAGTTTTCTTTTCATAATCAGTCAGGTATTAAGTCAGACATTTCTTTTTTATGCCATTGATTATTTTCTAATATAAGAACATCTTTATGATTTTTACTCATTAACACTGCTCTATAAATATGTTCACCTGTTTCTAATGTTACATCCGAATATATTAAGATTAGATTATCTATTTCAAGTGAATTAACCGTTATAGAAATCAATTTATTCGTCTTAATTATTCGTGTAACAATCCCTTCGAATTTTGTATAGTGTGTTATTCTTAAATTAACAATATCGTGTCTTTCAACATTGGATAGTTGTTCAACAAAAGTCGGTTGCAACTTTGATATAGCAGAATCTTTTATGAATAGATATGGTTTATCTTTATCCTTTTCTTTTCTTGTCTGAAACTCTTGTGCAAAAGAAAAAGATGATAAAAGAATAAATAAAATTGTTACTATTTTTTTCATATTTTTGGATTTTAATATCCTACTAATTGGCGTATTACTAAGCTATCATTCTGAATGTTTGTACAACTAAAAGAAGTGGTCCCAATCCACCAATAACCTATTCTTGCATATGAATTACCCATGATAGGCGCTCTTGATGTTGATCCTGTGCCGAAACCAGAATTGTATTCAGTTAAAAATACACAAGCATCATTGTAAGATGATTGATGATAAAGGCCTAATGTATGTCCTACTTCGTGTGAACTGGCTTCGAATATATTTTTCTGTTTATATCCAAGTGCTTTACTAAAAACAAAACATGGCACATCTAATCCCCATTTGATAGATTCCAAATAAGCAACACCTCCTGCACAAGCAGTCGGTCCACAATAAAACTCAAAGTTTTCAGTTATTATCACTCGCTGTCTTCTTACAAGAGAAGCTGCATTGTAAACACTTGAATCTGTTGTTACTGCTATTGATGCAAATTGACTAAAATCTTTTCTGACAGAATCTACGATGTTATTGATTTCAACCGTACTAAGGCCTGAAGGAGTTGCGTAAAAGGGCAACCCTCCGTTTTGAGAAGTCCAATACTGACTTGTAACATATTGGCCATCAAAATCTAAAAATATAACCCAATTCCCAAATGCTGGAGGTGGAGGAAAAGGCGTAGCGTCACATGCATCACCTATTCCATCTTTATCACTATCTAATTGATCTGGATTAAAAGTTACCGAGCAATTATCTTGTGAATCAATTATTCCGTCTTTATCAGTGTCTCTTGTTTTTCCGCCACTTCGCCTAAGAGCAACTTGTTGATCTTTAGGCGACATCCTGGCAACGGCATTAAATTGGGTTATTCCAAAATCACAAGTTTCAGGAGACTTTTTCTTAAAGGAAATTTGTTTGGTTTCTTCTTTTGTTGGTTCTGTTTGTTTTTTACAGAAGGGTAATAATAAAATTACCACAGTTGCCCATAGTAAAGTTTTTGTTGTTTTATTCATAATATATGGTTTTACACAATTTTGTGCCACCATAACCAACCTAAGATTCTAACAAAAAAGTATCTTAGTTTATTATCGAATTTATTGTCATTAACGATATTTGCCCAAAAAAGCATTTCATCATCAACTTGCTTTCTTGTCATTGAATGGTCTCTAATGACATAAAGTCTATCATGAACTAAATATGCGAATAACCCATCATTAAAGGGTCTAACGATTGACCATAACCATTTAGGTACTGTAGACATATCATATGTAAAACCTTTCGGAATGTTTATGATTTTTCCGCTACTTAAAATAATGGTTAATGGTTTCTCTATTCTCCAGTATTTAGAGCTCTTGTCTGAATAAATATAAGATTGTACGATTAAATCATCGGTAAGTAGTTGCTCTACTATATTATCCTTAGTTATATAGCCTGCCTTTGCCATTTGCTATTTGATTGGTTACAACTTGTAGATTTTCCGTTCTTATCGATGTAACCTGCTCATTTAGACTAATCCATTCGGCATTATTGTTTCCAACACCTGTTGCTATTTGCGTTGTAAGTAAATCCATCATTTCAGTATTTATATTATTATAGCTACCTTCGGGCTTTTGTGCTAAAATACGAAATACATTTACAAAAGTTTCAACACCAACTGAAACCGTTGCTAAATCATCATCATTCAGAGATTGGCATGTCGTTCTTATATCATCTATAACAGGCTGCGATACATTAACAACAAGTCCAATAGATTCTGCTCCGGCCAAATAATTTTTTACAGCGGAATATCTAGCTATTTCACTTAATAATATATCAGCAATTAAATAAAAATGTTTTGCTTTAAGTTGTATTTCTATCATATACATTATTTAATATAAATATAATTATTTTTTATAGTTAAGCATATTTGTATAAACCTCATAATATCTATCTGCTATAATATCCCAATTATATTGTTTACAAGTATCATAACCGTTTTCTTTTAATTGAAATTTCTGATTATTTGTAAGTTGTGTAAATTCATAAATTCCATTAGTAATCTCTTGCGGTGTAGAACCACAATATAAACTATTTGAATCGGTTAAGAAATCCGATAACCCATCTACTCTAGATGATAGTAGTATCGTCTTTGATGCCAACGCTTCTAAAGCAACAATACCAAATGGCTCGTGCTTACTTGGCATTATCACAGCATCGGCTGAGTGTATTATATCAATTTTATTTTGGTTGTATACAGGTCCGTAATAATGTATTCCAGATTTATTTTGTAAAGCTTTTTCTAGTGCATTTATCGCTTCCACATCTCCTCCATTATAAGATCCTACAAAAATTAAATCAACGTCAACTGGTAATTCGGAATCCAATAATTCTACTATTGATTTCATAATGGCAAATCTACCAATATAAATAATTTTATATTTTCTATTTCCAGGTAATTTAATTTTATTTTGTTGTTTCCAATTATTCAAATCAATACCATTTGGAATAATATCAGTCTTATCTATAAATTGTGGAAAATACTTTGCATACCCATTAGATACATTTATGATTTTATCTGCATTTTGTAACCCAAACCACTCCATCTCAACGTGTGCTTTATGTAACCACATACCATCTATTGTATTAAAATCGGCGCACATTTTAATACCAACATTAGCCATGGCATTTGCGGATAAATTCATTGAAACCAATAGGGGAACATTATGATACTTTGCCAAATACACTCCCGCAAAATATGTAGACCAATCGTAAGAATGAACAAAATCTGGTTTTGGAAATTTAAGTGCTTCTGCTAAATATACAGTATGCCCTAATAAAGTATTTATTGAACCATGTTGTATTTGTGGAATTGGATGCGATACTCCAATATAATTTTTATCTTTGATTGTAGTATCTGGATAGCCGACTATATTAAATTCAACTCTATCCTTCAATCTTTCATAAATGTTTTTGAATTGTACACCAAGTCCACCTGTCGGTTTAGATATACTATCAGGAAATATACATAACACTTTCATAACTTACAATTTACAATTTTTTTTTAATAAAAACAAATATAATTATGTAAGACCACACGCACCATCAGACATAATTATATCAATAACATCGCTTGAATTTATTGTTATAGCCGTAAAATTCATCGTTCCATCTGATGTTCTTGATATACATTGCTCCAAAATTGAATTTTTGTACAGCGATACACTAATTTCTTCAAAAAGTGTTGTAGAAACATTTACAGAAATAGAATTAGTTGTTCCAGAGTGATTACCTGTTAAAAAATCGCCACCGGTTAATGGAAGAGAACCTTGAATGGCTGTAAATGTAATTCCTGATATTGTATTTATAGTACCCCAAATTGAATTATTATCTACAATTAGGTTTACTCTTTCCCATACTAAATCACTTCCTAAGTAAATTTTATTAACGGTATTTGATCCCAATCTAAAATCTCCTACACTTATTGAGCCTAATGATATTGCCATAATTAAATTATTACATATAAAGTATTACTATCAGGTGTTATACCACTATATTCTGCCGATGATAAAGATACTATTTTCAATATAGGTGAAGTTCCAGTAAAAGTATCTCCCAGGTTTGTTATGAAAGAACCCGATTGTGAGCCGGATCTAATAAGTGCAGATCCTGACACCGTCAATGAACTCGAAACCGTCAATGAACCCGAAACCTCTACTCTAGATCCAGATGCGTATACTAAATTAGACCGGTTTGAATTACTTGTACCATTACCAATGATAAATGCATAATTTGCTGAGCTTGTTATATTATATGCACCCTGTACATGTTGGTAGCTACCCGCTGCTATTGTAAAAAATCCTTCAGCATGGGATGCCTCTGCGGATGCGGTTGTTGTATGTCCTTCGGCGTGCGCCCATCTTGCAGATGCCAAAGTTCTATATCCTTCGCTATGAGATCCTGTATTAGAGCTAAATGTTTCTTGTCCTTCGGAGTGGGAAAACTCACCATTTGCTGTAGTAGAAGATCCTTCGGCGTGTGAACCTTGTCCAAAAGCAATTGTACTACCACCTTCGGCGTGTGAGTATATTCCTCTTGCTATAGAAAAAATGCCCTCTGCATGCGAATAAGAACCGGTTGTCTGTGTTTGAAAACCTTCGGCGTGTGAATAAGATCCTGATGCCCATGTTTCTTGACCTTCAGCGTGTGAGTAGCCTCCTATTGCTTGAGTGTTAAACCCTTCTGTGTGTGAAGCTACTCCTATTGCTTGTGTAATCCAACCTTCTGTGTGTGAATATGCTCCTATTGCTATTGTTGAAATTCCTTCTGCATGCGAGCCTTCTCCTATTGCTTGTGTTGTTCGTCCTTCTGCGTGTGAGTCACTTCCCATCGCTTTTGTTCGGTCTCCTTCTGCGTGTGAATATGAACCCGATGCTAATGTTTGGTCTCCTTCTGCATGTGAAAAATTGCCTGCAGCCCAAGTGAGATTACCTTCCGAATGCTGACCGGCATTTCTAAATGAGTTTGCGCTAAATAGAGAATATATAAAACCATACCCACTTAGGCCGGGTGCACCAATAGTTGTAGTAGATCCATTGGTTGTTACACTGGTTACAACCCCACGTTGCCAATTAGTAGTTGGACCACGATCTGATCCGGCGGTATAAATAAATCCAGAGCCAACAGGAAAAATACCTACGAAATTGCCAGTTATTGTTACCGAATTTGATGTATATCCCGATATAGCGTAAGATTCTGGATTAGCTGCCCACGTTCCAAATCCTTCAGCGTGAGCATAACCAATACTAGCTACTAAGTTGTAATAACCTTCGGCGTGCGAATATCCATTTTCACTGCCAGAGCTATATATTATGTTTTGCCTACCTTCTGCATGCGAATATGCAGCAATTACTTCATTATTCCAGCCTTCCGCATGAGAAAAACTGCCAGATGCTATTGAACCACTACCTTCGGTGTGTGAAGCAAGTCCTATTGCAACGGTATACACTCCCTCAGCGTGCGAATATGAACCCGTTGTTCTTGTACCAGCACCCTCTGCGTGTGAACCTTCTCCTGATGCTTCTGTGAAGCCACCTTCTGAATGCGACCAGTCTCCTGCTGCTAGCGTATCTACACCTTCGGAATGAGCTGCTCTTCCAACAGCATTCCATAACGGACCAGCTGCTTCGGTTTGTTCACCTTCGGCATGTGAATACGCACCCGATGCTCTTACACCTAAACCTTCACTATGTGAAAAGCCACCCGATGCCCATGTTTCTCTACCTTCAGCGTGCGAACCTTCTCCGGATGCAAGTGTTATTCCACCCTCTGCATGCGACCCAAGTCCACTCGCGACAACATAGGCTGATTCAATCCCTACACCCTCTGCATGTGCGTAGTGTCCGCTTGCTAATGTATAAACTCCTTCAGCGTGTGAATAGTTTCCTGATGCGTTTGTGGATGCACCCTGTGCATGTGAGTACAATCCATTGGCACCTACATCTAGTCCTTGCTGAAAACTCTGACTAGTATGTATAAATCTAAATGAACCAGTTCCAGCAAATGTACTATTCCTATTGAATTGTATTTGAGTATCTGAACCACCAACTGTACTTCCACCGCCTCCGGCCGATGATGTATAACTTACTAACCCCGTAGTTGTATTATAAGTTAATACGAAACCGGTATTGTTTACAGCTACGCCACTTACAAACAATGAACCGGAAACAGTAGTAGATCCAGTTACTATTAATGATCCTGTAATTTGTGTATTACTATTTATAGATACGATTGTACCCGTATCACTTATACTCGAACTTGTAATATGTTCGTTGCCTGTTCCTTTTAATAATCTATTTTGAGGAATATATATTTCACTACCAAGATTACCATATGTTTCGGGCCCCATAAGCAAAACAGATGAAGTTACAGTAACACCATCCCCTCTATGAACAAATAGCCATTCATCTTGCACAGAATCATATAACAATGATCCAGAACCCGGAGATGAACCTGAATCTATAACTGCCAATCCGCCATATCTAATTGTTGGTGAAGATACATTTGTCGTAATCAGATTTGTTCCTATGTTTAATACCGATGAACTTATATATTGTATTGAAGAACTACCTAACACTGTAAGATTACCACTTATAATCAATGAACCACTTATTGATTGATTTGCCGTAAATATATTACTTCCGGTTGTAGCAAAAGATGCGGTTTGATTATTTCTAACAAATGAGCTAGTCTGTGAATTTATTACAAAACTACTTGTCTGCGAATTAGTTACGAAAGAGCTAGTCTGCGAATTTAATACATAAGGCGAAAGCATTGAAGCCGTTTGTGCATTAGCTACAAAGCTTGAAGTTTGTGAATTAGTTACGAAAGAGCTTGTTTGTGTATTTCTAACAAAGCTTGAAGTTTGAGAATTGGTTACAAATTGAGTCGTATCTACTGAACCAGCTCCAACAGCAGATGATGCTGTATAAGTTATTCTGCCAGTAGTTGTATCATATGTTAATACATGCCCCGATCCGGCCGATAATGCTGCTCCACTTACAAACACCGTTCCGCTTATATTTAAGGCGCCATTTATTGTATGAGAATCAGTTGTTGTATTTCCTATTGTTACGGCGTTTTGATTAACAATAAATTCTCCACCAAAAACGGAAAGTGATGATGTTATCGTTACAGATCCTGATACTATCATAGATCCGCTTCTTATTGTCAATCCATTCTCATCAAATCTTGCTCTTTCAATTCCCTTAAAATAAAATCTTGTTGCAAAATTATTAGCTCCACCTAAATCAGATCTTGGTTGTATAATCAGATCACCAGCTAAGGTTGCGGGATTACCATTTGTTCCGGTATTACTTCCAGCTACTACTATTAGAGATTGTGTAAATGATGAAGATATATTAGTATTGGATGCTAAAACATCTCCTATTCTTAAACCAAGACCATCGGTACTACCTCCAAAATGTGCACCACCTGCTACCCATAATTTACTATTTTGTATAGAACCTACAGTACCTGCCCCAATACCAATACCTGATTGCGTTTGGTATAGAATACTTGAACCTAATGTAGTTGTTGTATTCCATATTGGTATAAAGTTTGTAGTTCCTACTAATTGCGAATTTGTAGTAAAGCTTGAAGTTTGTGAGTTTAATACAAATGAGCTCGTTTGAGTATTAGTTACGAAACTACTAGTCTGTGAGCTTATTACAAATGATGAAGTCTGTGTATTTGTTACAAAGCTTGAAGTTTGAGTATTTCTTACAAAACTACTAGTCTGCGAATTAGTTACAAACTGTGTAGTATCTACTGAACCAGCTCCAACAGCGGATGATGCTGTATAAGTTATCTGACCCGTTGTAGTATTGTAAGTTAATACATGGCCTGTTCCTGATGAAAGCGCTGCTCCGCTAACAAAAACAGTTCCACTAACAAATTGGTCGCCACGGAAAGTATTAGAACCAGTCGTAGCAAATGATGCAGTTTGAGTACTTCTAACAAAACTACTTGTCTGTGAATTAAGTACGAATGAGCTGGTTTGTGAATTTGTCACAAAACTGCTAGTCTGCGAATTTAATACAAAACTACTTGTCTGCGAATTAGTTACGAATGAGCTAGTTTGTGAGTTTGTTACAAATTGAGTCGTATCTACTGAACCCGCTCCAACAGCAGATGATGCTGTATAAGTTATCTGACCTGTCGTTGTATTATATGTAAGAACGTGGCCGGTTCCAGATGAAAGCGCTGCTCCACTAACAAATACAGTTCCACTAATAAATTGACTTCCTCTAAAAGTATTAGAACCGGTCGTTGCAAATGATCCTGTTTCAGAATCCAATACATATGGAGAAAGCATTGAAGCGGTTTGTGCATTTAGCACAAAACTACTTGTTTGTGAGTTTACTACGAAAGAGCTAGTCTGTGAGTTTGTTACAAAGCTTGAAGTTTGTGTATTTCTTACAAAGCTACTTGTCTGATTATTCAGTACATATGGAGAAAGCATTGAACTTGTCTGTGAGTTCAATACAAATTGAGTCGTATCTACAGATCCAGCTCCGACAGCTGCTGAAGCTGTATAAGTTATTTGTCCTGTTGTAGTATTGTAAGTTAATACATGTCCCGATCCGGCCGATAATGCTGCCCCACTTACAAAGATTGTACCGCTAATAAACTGGTCACCACGAAATGTATTGGAGCCTGTAGTAGCAAATGAGCCAGTTTGAGTACTTCTAACAAAGCTACTCGTCTGTGAATTGGTTACAAATGAGCTAGTCTGCGAATTAGTTACAAATGAGCTTGTTTGTGAGTTTAGTACATACGGAGATAGCATTGAAGCAGTTTGTGCGTTTAGTACAAAGCTACTAGTCTGCGAATTGGTTACAAATTGTGAAACATCCACACTACCAGCTCCAACGGCCGAGGATGCGGTATAAGTTATCTGACCTGTTGTTGTGTTATAAGTTAATACATTACCGTTGCCCGAAGATGCTGCTGCTCCACTAATAAATACCGTACCGCTAATAAACTGGTCACCACGAAATGTATTGGAGCCTGTCGTAGCAAATGAACCGGTTTGTGTACTCCTAATAAAACTGCTAGTCTGTGAATTAGTTACGAAAGAGCTAGTCTGCGAATTTACTACAAAGCTTGAAGTTTGTGAATTAGTTACGAAAGAGCTAGTCTGCGAATTTCTTACAAAACTACTTGTCTGTGAGTTTGTTACAAATTGTGAAACATCTACAGATCCAGCTCCGACAGCTGATGAAGCTGTGTATGTGATTTGACCTGTAGATGTATTATACGTCAATACATGGCCAGTTCCAGATGATAATGCTGCTCCACTTACAAAGACCGTTCCACTTATATTTAGTGCCCCATTTATTGTATGTATATCGGTTAATGTGTTTCCTATTGTTACGGCGTTTTGATTAACAATAAATTCTCCACCAAAAACTGATAGGGAAGAAGTTATATTAACCGTTCCGCTTATTATTTGATTACCTCTAAAAGTATTAGAGCCAGTTGTAGCGAATGATGCTGTTTGTGAGTTTAATGTGAAGCTACTAGTCTGACTATTAGTTACAAAGCTTGAAGTTTGTGCATTTACTACAAATGAGCTAGTCTGCGTATTAGTTACGAAAGAACTTGTTTGTGAGTTTAATACAAACGAGCTAGTCTGCGTATTAGTTACGAAAGAGCTCGTTTGAGTGTTTCTAACAAAGCTACTTGTCTGTGAGTTAGTTACGAATTGACTGGTATCAACAGATCCTCCGCCTATAGCAGAAGACGCTGTATATGTTATTTGTCCTGTTGTACTGTTGTAAGTCAATACATTACCGTTGCCCGATGATAGTGCTGCTCCACTAATAAACACCGTTCCACTAATAAACTGGTCACCACGGAAAGTATTACTACCAGTTGTGGAAAAAGATGAAGTTTGGGTATTTCTAACAAAACTACTTGTTTGTGAGTTTACAACAAAAGAGCTAGTCTGTGAGTTTGTTACAAAGCTTGAAGTTTGCGAATTAGTTACAAAACTACTAGTCTGATTATTTAATATAAATGACCCTGTCTGCGTATTAGTTACGAAAGAGCTTGTTTGTGTATTTCTAACAAAACTACTTGTCTGCGAATTGGTTACAAATTGAGAAACATCTACACTGCCAGCTCCTACTGCCGCAGACGATGTATAACCCACCTTTCCACTAACGGAATCATATGTAAGTACATTTCCATCGCCAGCTGATTGCTGTGCTCCTATTCTTAAGTCTGCGATACTACCTGAGTCTGTGTAAAATATTGGCATTTGTTATATTGATATTAAACTACTACTAATAAATATATTGTCGATTTGAGTTTCTGTTAGTCCTACTATACTTCCTATTGCGCCAACAGTTGGTGAAATACGTGATATAGTATTTGCGCTAACCCAAGCCTCTTCGGTTATGATTTTTTGAGAACCGGTCATTTGTGTAATAATATAATCAACCTGGTCTTTCAAAGTTGTAAAGTTATTATCCGTTGCCGACTCTAATGCTAATTGTGCTTTGAATTGCCAACGCATTACTCTAATAGGGCAGTTAGTAATCAAATCTACATATGAGGATGGTATTTCATCCGCATCCCCATTGAATGCTGCTTTTGTTTCTTCATTACCTTGCATATCGTAGTATGTTACCGCATTACCATTGATACTATATTTTCCTTTTTGCATATATTTTTATTTTTAATTTATCAATACTTGTGCTACTTGTCTTACTGCTTCCGGATTTGTACCCCAGTTTGGCGTTGTCCATCTCATTTCCAATGAATCACCTTTTGTAATTTGTAAAGGTGTTGCCAATGTGAAAGTCAATAGTTGTGCAGCGGTATTATGCTCCAATGTGGTTGTTATCGTTGTAGTTTGTCCCGTAGTTACATTTGCTAATACCAATGTACTATCTTCGGATGTACCTACTACACCCGCTACTGATACCATAAGTGTAACATATGTTGCCCAACCGGATGCCATTGCTATAACTCTACGTGTGGCAGCTGCAGTAGAGCTTGGGTTTTGGGCCATAAAATTACCAATATAATAAGTTGTTGAATCTAATGGAGTTCCCGTTGTCCAATCATGAGCAAATTGACAAACATATTGATTTTTATTCAACAATGTCCAATCGGAAACCCCATCGGATTGTAGTAGTAAAGATTCGGCTGCACCCAATCTTCTTGTCAATCTACCATCTATTGTTTCAGTAGTATGAGCATCTACAGTTACTATACCCGTTCCTCCATTTTTTATGTAAAGTTGTCTACCACGATTACCAACTACAGTATACAAGCTAGCCGTAACATTTCCAGTTAAATCTATTGTAGAATCTGCTATTGAAGCCGTATAAGTAGCTGATGCTGTTACAAATCTCAAAGCCAATGAGCCGGAAACGGATAATGAGCCCGTTACTTCGGTATTACTATTTATTGAAACAATCGTACCCGTGTCGGTTATGTTACTATCATTTAGATGTTCATTCCCTTTACTCTTTGGAATACGATTGGCCGTTAAATATATTTCACTACCTAAATTATCTATCGTTTCAGGTCCTTGTAAAAATAAAGATGATGTTATATTTGTGCCATTTCCTTTATGAACAAATACGAACTCATCTTGTACGGAGTCGTATAATATAGAACCCGAAACAAGCGGTGAACTACCCGAATCAATAATTGCTAATCCACCAAAACGATTAGTAGGATTAAATGTATTTACGGTTATGAGATTAGTTCCTATATTAAGTGTTGAAGAAGTTACATATTGAACCGATGCACTACCTAAAACCGTTAAATCATTTGTAATAGTGAGAGAACCCGATATTATTTGATTATTTGTAAATGTATTTGAACCTGTAGTTGCAAATCTTGTACTATCTATTCCATCAAGTAAGTCCGAATTACTTGCATAAGATGCTGTTCCCTGTAAGGTGCCGGTAGCAACTAATGATGTTGCTATTACATTGGAACCATTGTAAGTTAGTGCAGGAACTCCACCAAATACTCCTGCGTTGTTATATTGTATTTCTCCAGAGTTTCCGCCAGGTGTAGTAGAACCACCCCCACCTCCGCCACCACTTGTACCACTACCAGATTGTATTGCTATCCAATAAACTGGACCTGTAAGTGCAATACTACTATTTGAATTTATTGTAAATCCACTTGTCGTTTTACTTTGTACAGTCCACGTTCTACTATCATCTCCCTCAATACTAATTGCGTAATTGTTATCCGTAAATGGTGTTGTGAATGTTACACTTGCAGTTAATGGCGTTCCGTTGAATGATGTATTTGATATTTGACTTGCGTATGTTACCAATCCTGTCGAACTACCACCCAATCCAGCCGATGAAGTATATCCAATTTGACCTGTAGTGGTATTATAGGTTAAAACAAATCCGGTATTGCTTACAGCAGCTCCGCTTAAGAATAGTGAACCACTTATAGTTTGATTTCCACGGAATGTGTTTGAGCCTGTAGTTGCGAATGATGCAGTCTGATTATTTAATACAAATGAGCTAGTCTGTGAGTTTGTTACAAATGATGAAGTCTGGCTATTAGTTACAAAGCTTGAAGTCTGTGAATTAGTTACAAATGAGCTTGTCTGTGAATTTGTAACAAAACTACTTGTTTGTGTATTAGTTACGAAAGAACTCGTCTGGCTATTTAGTACAAAGCTTGAAGTTTGTGTATTAGTTACGAAACTACTAGTCTGCGAATTTGTTACAAATGAACCGGTCTGACTATTAGGTACGAATTGTGAAACATCTACGCTACCAGCTCCAACAGCCGAAGATGCTGTATAAGTTATTTTACCCGTTGTAGTATCGTAAGTCAATACATTACCGTTGCCTGAAGATGCCGCTGCTCCACTAATAAACACAGTTCCACTAATAAACTGGTCACCACGAAATGTATTGGAGCCTGTCGTAGCAAATGAACCGGTTTGTGCATTTAGCACAAAGCTTGAAGTTTGTGAGTTTGTTACAAATGATGAAGTCTGATTATTAGTTACAAAACTACTTGTCTGATTATTAGTTACAAAGCTACTTGTCTGATTATTAGTTACAAAGCTACTTGTTTGTGAGTTTGGTACATAGCCCGGCACAAATGAAGCAGTGCTTGCGAAACTACTGCTTAAAACAGTCATTGAGCTTGTTTGCGAATTTAATACAAAGCTTGAAGTTTGAGAATTTGTAACAAAACTACTTGTTTGTGAGTTAGTTACGAAACTACTAGTCTGCGAATTTAATACAAAGCTTGAAGTTTGTGAGTTAGTAACAAATGATGCAGTCTGATTGTTAGTTACAAAAGAGCTTGTTTGCGAATTTGTTACGAAGCTTGAAGTTTGTGTATTTCTAACGAATGAGCTAGTTTGTGAATTTGGTACAAATTGTGAAACGTCTACGCTACCAGCTCCTACTGCTGAAGATGCTGTAAAGAATACTTGACCTGTTGTTGTATCATATGTTAGTACATTGCCATTACCAGCCGATTGCGTAGTTCCACTTATGAATAATGAGCCAGATACATTAAGATTATTTCTAAATCTACCCGAACCCGATACATCTAATGAGCCGGATATTGTACTATTATCAAGAGATATAAACCCATTACGGGTTACAAATTCATTTGCCATTTACATTGTGCTCTAGTTCACTATCCCTAAAGCCGGGGTTTTGTATAAATATCTAAAATTATATAAAATAAAATCGTTAGATAAAACGAATTATTGATTTTACCGTCCAAATTCCAGCGCCCGTTTGATTCCCTTGTATCAATAAGTTTCCGCCAGATATAGAACCACTAAATGTTAATGCTGTTGTATTTCCGAAGTCGGTTGTAGAATTATCCGTATAATTAACGCTACCTTCGTTCCATATTCCCATAAATTGTCCTGCTCTTGCATTTGCTCCGGATTTTGCAGAGTATTCCATAAATACAGCATCGTATGAAGCAGTTGGTACACTATATATTTGGAAAGTACCTGCTCCAGCGGTTACAGTTCGACGTGTATCGTTTAGAGATATTGCGGAGCTAGTACCAAATGATAGAGATCCGGTAATAATTTGGTCACCACGGAATGTGTTACTTCCGGTTGTAGCGAAAGATGCAGTCTGATTATTGATTACAAAACTACCCGTCTGTGAGTTTAGTACAAATGAACTTGTCTGGCTATTAGTTACAAAACTACTTGTCTGTGAGTTAGTTACAAAGCTTGAAGTTTGAGAGTTTGTAACAAACGAACCGGTTTGCGTATTTGTAATAAATGACCCAGTCTGACTATTAGTTACAAAAGAGCCAGTCTGCGAATTAGTTACAAAGCTTGAAGTTTGTGAGTTTAATACAAAAGAGCTAGTCTGCGAATTAGTTACAAATTGAGAAGTATCAATAGAACTACCGCCAAGTCCGGCAGATGATGTGTAACTTACTAACCCACTTGCCGTATCATATGTTAATACAAATCCCGTATTATTTATAGAAGCTCCACTTAAATATAAAGTAGATGATACTATCAATCCAGTCGAACCACTTATCGTTAATCCATCTGCTTTTAATGTAGTTCCATCGTAAGTTAGTTTTGAAACACCCGCAAAAGCACCTGCGTTATTATATTGTATTTGTCCCGTAGTTCCACCAGGCATAGCAGAACCACCACCCAATGCTGCCGATGATGTATATGTAACCAAACCGGTTGTATTATCATAAGTCAATACATGCCCAGTACCATTTGATATATTTGCTCCGCTTAAATACAATGAGCCCGATATTTGGAATTGCGAACCTGATGCAAATAATAAATTACTTCTGTTTGAGTTATTTAGACCATTACCTATAATAAATGCCCCAATACCAGTAGTCGCTCTATTAAATTGCCCAATTACTGATTGATAATCGCCTATTGCTACCGTCTGTCTACCGGCAGTATGTGAGTATGTTCCGGATGCTATTGTAAAATATCCTTCCGCGTGTGAATAATCTCCATACGCAATACTAGCTAATCCTTCAGCATGCGAAGCTTCTCCGATTGCTTCCGTATTATCCCCTTCAGCATGCGATGATGACCCAATTGCTTTTGCACCAAATCCTTCTACATGTGAGTAATTTCCAGATGATATTGTATCACGACCTTCTGCATGTGAATATATCCCACTTGCTGTTACAGCGAGTCCTTGCTGAAAACTTTGACTTGTATATATAAATCTAAAGGAATCAGTTGCTCCAAATTGGCTTCCACTATTGTATTGAATGAATGTGTCCGATGGTGACGGAGTTCCTACACCACCCCCACCAAATCCAGCCGAAGAAGTATAACTAACTAAACCACTTGCAGTATTATATGTTAATACGAAACCGGTATTGTTTACGACTGCTCCGCTCAAATATAAAGATGCGGATATAATTTGTTCACCCCTGAAAGTATTACTTCCTGTTGTTGCAAATGAACCCGTTTGATTATTCGTTACGAAACTACTCGTCTGTGAGTTTAATACAAAAGAGCTAGTCTGCGAATTGGTTACGAAGCTCGAAGTTTGTGAGTTAGTTACAAATGATGATGTATCTATATTACTTCCGGTGGGTATTGTAATACTACCAGAATTATCCGCTGCTACACCATTTACTCTTAAAACAAATGTTCCATTTTCATTGGGTAAATAGTGGGTTCTATTTGCATTTAATTGTGAATTAGTTATTACAGATGTACTTTCAAATAATCCACCTATACGCATTTCTGTAATTCCGGAGTTCCCTGCTGCTGTTTGTACCTTAAAAAATTCATTAGATTCAAAAGAATTTTTTAACATAATTC
>Ga0315901_10001973_pt1 | contig 28916 bp, 49 predicted proteins | sample LakEriMetagenome_10_FD_203761 | JGI IMG/M metagenome (GOLD analysis project Ga0315901, IMG submission 203761) | Freshwater fungal communities from buoy surface, Lake Erie, Ohio, United States - Buoy 2 MA116 | ecosystem: Environmental > Aquatic > Freshwater > Lake | place: USA: Lake Erie, Ohio...
GCTCAACATCAAATTCCAGCGGCTTTTCAAGGGTGTAATCACTTGCTAAAATGACACCACTGCTTTTGCTGTCAACTTCAAGTTTGATTTCGGAAATGTGATAGATATCCGGCTTGGCCGGGATGCGGCGGCGGTAGGTGTGTGTGAAATCCCAAGGGTCCAACGGTTTAGGTCTATCCCGCCATTTGTTCCAATACAGATATTGGTCGCCTTCTCTCGGCTTATCCGTGTGTTTATCAATCAGCCTGTACCCATCGCCGGGGTTTATCTGCTCGCTCATCCTTCCTCCTCCGTTACAAACCCCCGCCCGCTTCGTGTTGCGGTGGGTTAGTCCTGTGGTGGTTGCCAGTCATACGGATACAGACCGCCCGGTAATCGAACTGCAACCCAGTTGTCTCTCCGTCGTCTGTAAACGTGGGTGATTATCTTTGTTGGTTCTTCGTACAGACGACCGATTTCAGGCATTGTTTTCACGGGAACCTCAAACATTTCCGGCTCGCCGTTAAGAGTTACCCATTGCCCGTCCATTGGGCCACCGCAAAGTTCTGCTGTTATGCCGCTCATTCGCCCCTCGCTTTCTTGAGTGCGGCTCGGGCAACGTCAACCGCTTCTTGTAGCGCGGCCTTGTTGCCCGCAATCGGTGTTAGCCCAACCACAAGAGTCAGAGTGTCCAATGCCTCACAAAGCTCCGGTGCGGCTGCGATGAGATTAGCATTGGCAATGTTTTCTTGGTCGGTTACTCCGTATACCAATCCAATATTCCCGTTGTCGGAAATGATTTCGCGGCACTTTCTGTTAAGCAGAAGTTCGACTACATCGCCTTGCCGCCACGGCCCCGGTGTAAACTCGCTCATTCGCTCACCTCCACGCCAAAGGGTGTGCCGTCGTCCGCGAAGGTGATTTTTGTCATGTCCTTCTGAGCGAAAGCGAACGTGAAGCTGTAGACAACAAATGATTTGTCGTCAAACCAGAGCACTCGATGGACTCCTCTTATGCCTTTGATTTTTACCGGCCTGTTGAAGTGCGGCTCATACTCCGCACCATCTCTGAAAGTCCTGAAGGTCTTCGGCTTTTCGACCTTGCGAAGGATGACGTAATCAACGTCCAACGCTCCACCGCTCATGACCACAACCCTTCCGTCTGGGCTCAGAACTTGCTCTCCGCACAGAGGCCGTCCAATCCGAACCAACTCATACCCATCCGGTACGCCTTCAATCTTCATCGCTCGCTCCTCTTTAATGCCACCGCCCTCTAAAAACTGCCGGTTACGTGTGTCCGGCTTGCGGATTCTCACCGCAACGTCTATCCGTTTCGCTTTCGCTGGGCGTTTGCATCCCCTTGGACCCGCCAAAGATGCACCCTTTCGGAGTGTGGCGGGTGTGTTAATGGTTCGGGCAGGATTTAAACCTGCTGCGTGTTTGCGTCACTCATCGCAATCTTTCACTGAGCCGCACGCAACCTAGCCCTGTGCGTGTTCGCACCACGCCGCCGAACCACGCTGGCCTCTCACCAGCACGAGGTAATCTTCCCTATCGCCGTTCTCTCCCGGCTGCATTCAGCTCGGCATCACCCGATAACCCTCTCTTGGAATTCCAGTTACGGAATCACAGTCCACGAGGCACCTCATAACCACTTCTCGGACTCTACCTCCCCGCAGGGCACCGATAGCAGGTTTCGCATAGGTAATGGTTCGGGCAGGCTGCGAGCCTGAGAGCGTCTTGCAACGCGGAGCCGTCCTACCGTCACACGGTCCCGAACCAATCGCCGCAGATTCACCGACTGCGGCACTGAGGCCATCCAACGGTATCATGGCCCCACGGCACCGTTCATCCTACTCAACCGCATCGGCACCGCAAACAACGGCGTCGGCTGTGTAGACAGACTCCGGGAATTCCATCTGGCCGTCGTCTGGCTTCGCACTCAATCCGAGCACCTTGGCCTTGACTTCGTCGTACTTCGACAGGAACTCGTCAGAGACTGTCTCTGGTGACAGTGCGTTGACAGTGTGCAACAACCCCTCGACCTCGTCCAGCCGCCGACGTTCGACGCTCGTCAGCTTGACCTTTTTCACAGTGCCGCCGTTAATAATCGCTTGCATTAAACACCTCACGAAAAAATTTGACCGACTGCCTGCTCGACTTCGCTTCGAGTCAACCTAGCGGCAGTACCAATCTTCAAATAAGACAGCGAATACTCGCCGGCTTGTATTGCCTTCTCTGCTTCGTCCTCTTGGAGTCCGAGCATTTCACCAACCTCCTGCACGGGAAAGCCTGACACGTAGCTCAGCTTGAATGCCATCCTGCAACAGGTCAGACCGATTTCAGAAAGCAGCATGTCGAGCCGCTTATCTGGCCGCGGGAATTCGAACTGGTTCGTTCGGAGGTATCCGGCGAGGGCCAGCTCAGCACCTCGCATTGTCTTGAAAGGTCCCTTTACAATCTTGCGTTCCTTCGTGCTCCCTGCCTCGAAGAACCACTCATCAGCTTTCGAAAACACTCGTGTATGCAAAGACATATCAGCTCCCTAATCCGTACTTCATTGCCCACTCTTGAATTTGAGCCCACGCTGCGTTCCTGTCTTCAGGAGAGCTGGACTCCGGATGAACCGTCAGCCTGCTCACCATCTTCCCTGTCTCGCGGTTGTGAACCTCTCCGACGTACCACGCTCCGGTAGTGTAAGTCTTAAGCTCGTAAGGCATTCCACCTTGAAGCCAGACCATCGCGTCTTTCTTTTCCCGGAAGTAAATCGCCCCGAGCCCGTCGCCGCCTCTGCCCTCCCAGAAGTCTCCGTTCTTCTCGACCGTTCTATCACCGTATCTGTACTTGGTCTTAATCATGTCATCCCTTTTTTGTACCGCTCGGTATAAATTTTTCCGAAACTCGAAAATTTGTCCCGGGCGGGTTTAATTGTTTTCCGGGTTGTGCTTTGACAGAATATCTCCGAAGACTTTCTCGATAAACGCCTCGCCTTGACTCTTCTCGATTTTCTTGACGATACCGTCGACCACCTTCAGAGCGTGGTTGTTGATGTCGACCACAAACGGGTCGTCAAAGCGAGCATCACGCCAGACGGAGAGAAAGCGGATATGAGCCAGCTGAAGCACGAGCACTGGGACCGGCCCGAACTTCTCACCAGCGGGAATGCCCTGCTCGCGGTTCATCTTGTTGAGCCGGTAGAGCTCGTAAAGATTGTCGGCAGCTGATTCGGAAAGAGTCAGCGTGCTGAACGGAGCGGCGATTGACATATCGACCAAGTCGGTCACTTTTTGGCGAGAGGCCGGGTTCACCCCGGGGTCGCTCTTGAGAGTCCCGAGCTTGTGCCCTGAGACATAGACATTCCAGATTGGCGACCGCTCGCTGTGCTCGAAGCAGACAACCTCGATTGTCATGCCGCCATAATTAACAACGTAGTCCTTCATTTTTCCCTCTTTAGTTTGAACTGCTGACCACCCCGGCCAACTGAAGCAAATTATCTACAAGTCATTCGATTCCGTAAAGATATGCTTGGCCTTTTTTCTCCTACTTTTCCGGGAAATTTATTTGCCGCGTTTCGCCAGTGAATTCCTTGAGCCAGAACTGAATTGTTTTCGCGAGCCTCCTGCCGGCTCGGATACGCTCTGACCTGTGCTGCTCGTCCCGGACCATCGTGTCGCAAGCCATGATTGAGCCCTCGACCGCGTCGCAGGCAACTTCGGCAATCAGAAGCCGCTCGACCTCGCAGTAGTCGTCGGAGTTTGGAAGAACGATACCCCTACTGCTGTGCCCTCGCTGAATTTCATCGCAAGCCCAACCAACCAGCACGAGGCTAATCGTGGTTGCGTCGCTGATGCAGTCTGCTTGATTCAACCGGTCCCAGAGAATATCGCCTTCGTCTTTCGAAAGAACAAAAATGTTCATTGCAGTCCCTTTCGTTTTTGAAACTAGATATCGCGTCCGCCAATTTGAGTCACGAGCCAATTTTCTCCAGCGGCATACACGCTGCCCTTGTGCTTGAAGAACCCTCCCGGAGGGCAGCGGCTCTCTCCAAGATAATCAGCGAATGACTGGGCCGATTCTTTGCAGGGGAACCAGTAGCTGTTGAACCACGAGTCGCCGTCACCAGACAGAGAAGTCTTTGTCGGATACCAAGTGCAGTTGCCGTCTTCCGGGCTGATGGAAAGCAACCGCGTGCCGTTGTATTCGATGACAACTCCCTCTCCGGTGCCCTTCTCTTCCAGCTCGCGGTAAAGCTCCATCGCTGCCTGCAGGCAGGTCTTGAAGCTCGAGTGTCTCGCGACGGTTTTGCATTCTTTATTGCAGTAGACCAAGTACATCGTTCGTCCCTTTCTTGAAGTTGCAGGTTCACAAACCGTCGGGCCCCGTCTCCGAGACCCTCAGGCCAGCCAACTAGCACATGACCTCGTAAGCTTTCTTGCCCTTGTACTTAACCTCGGTGATACCCCCAAGTATCCAGCCGTGCATGAATCCACCGTTGACCATCCGGCCTTCGACGGACTTCGCAACTTTCTTGGCCGCGGCCTTGGTACTGACGATAATCCGGTCGTAGCAAGTGCCCGGATTGAACCAGATAACATCGCTTTCTTTGATGCCAAAACAGATTGCAGTCCAATTCAGATTCTCGTTCATGTCATCCCTTTCTGATTGTGCCCTCGTGGGCGATGTCGTTCTCTGCAGTGTTATTCGTCGCTTACGGCGAGATATTGCAGGAAATATTTTTCTTTCCCTAGCAATTATTGTTCGTACGCAGCCAGCCGTTCCTTTGCTTTCTTGAGATTTTGGTGGGTTTTAGCAAGCTCGTCTTCCCAGTATTTGACGGCGGACCTCATGCTTTGAAAGTCAATCACGTCTCCTGTGACTTCAACGGCTTTTACCGTGACGATTTCCCATTGCCCTATTTCGTACACGTTTGACAAGTGCTTTGACTGGTAACACTCAGCCTCCGTCAAGGTGAATTTCGTCGCGGCCTCAAGCTTGTTTACGACACGCCACTGGCCTTTTTCTGCGTCAACTAGCAGGTAAGCTTGAGCTGCAAACTTTCTTCGAATGACAACCTGAAGGTCAATTTTCTTTTCTTCGCTCATACTCCATCCCTTTTTTCTGAAATAAACAACTTGAACCGCCAGCTCATTCCGTCACATCGACACCGAACGGCGAGCCGTCTTCGAATATCCGCTGCTCGAACGCTTCGCCCCACGGCTGACCACCATGACTGATGTCATTGTAAGCCGCAGGCGGATAAGTTGTCGGATACTTCGAACACTGCACGTCGCCTTTTCGCTTCCACCACTTGTACCTGTGAGGATGAAACTCAGCGGCGTCCTTGAAAGGCCGATAGGTCTTCGGCTTCTCAATTTTGCAAATGATGATGTAGTTCTTTGACAGAAACAACCCCTTAGGAACCTCACTTGCTCTGCCCAGTGCGTCAACAAAGAACTCGCCCTCCACTGGCGTGCCAATCCGGTCGAGCTCCCAACCATCCGGAATGCCTGCAATCTTTTTCATCGCTTTTTCCCTTTCATCCATTCTGCAATTAACCAACCAACTACAAACCAAAATCCGAACCAGACGAAGTCTTGAATCGTCACTCCTGCACCTCTACGCCAAAGGGGGTGCCGTCGTCAAACGTGATTTCGATGTATGCCTGCTCCCAAGTGAACTTGCTGTCGCGAAAGTAAACACGTTCGTCGGTCACGTTTTGCACCCTCGAGTCGCAATCGCCAATCCTGCACCACCTGTCCCGATGCGGTTTGAACTCCGCCCTGTTTTTAAAAGGCCTGTAAGTCTTCAGCTTCTCAACCTTGCGGAGGATGACGTAAGCCTCTCCACACGCCTGACCGCTCGACAAAGTAACCGTTTTGGTCGGCAAAAGAACCCACTCCCCACATTCTGGCCGTCCAATCCGCACCAACTCCCAACCGTCAGGAATGCCCTCAATCTTGCTCATGTTTTCCCTTTCGAAGAATTAAAACAACCACCTCCAGCGACGTGCTAGAAGTTCTCATCATAGTACCGTTCGGCGAAGCCCAAGCGTAGCCCCTGACCTTGAGACTTCCAGCCGCTCTTGGTCAGGCGGAAGGTCCAGACGTGGCCGTTGGGGTCTCGAGTAATTCCCCAGACCAGCTGCCCAGCGACGTTTCGGAACATGACCACGCTTGCGTCCTCTTGGACCTTGATGGTCTTGCCGGACTTGCTGATTTCGATGACCGTCCCCGGGGTCCGGTCGGTCCAGTGCAGGATTGTGCAGGCCATCCCAACCTCAGGGGCGGGGTTTGAGCCGGTGAGAAGATGGTTAATCAAGCTACCTGTTTCAGTTCCGAGCTTCATGTTTTCCCTTTCGTGTGACTGACTGCCTGAGAGTGTATTCGTCGACCAGTGGGCGACATTGGAGACTAAAACGGAATTTCCTTGAATTCTTCCGAGCTGTTGTAGGCTGCTTGTGCTCGAGCGTACTTCCGGGCTTGCATCTCCAGCATCCGGGCCCGGTAGGCCGCGGGATAGCGTACCTCGAGCTCCATGCAGCAATCGTAAGTGTTCCGGAGGTGCCAGTCCAGCTCTTCGCTCGTGGCGTACTCCGCGTGCTTGTACCAAGTCCTGCCGGCAAACCGGCCGTAGTCATCCTCGAGGTCCGAGACCAGCCAAACCTCAAACAAACCGCTTTCTGATGCCTTGCTCATTTTGTCCCTTTCGCGTAAATCACACCGTCTTGAATGCCACAACCGTTCTTCTTGGCTAACGCCACAAACCGAGTAAGCGTATCCCAAGAGCCGCAAACCACTGGCATACCATCGAACGTTCGCGTAAAAAGCTCCCATCGGTATGTATCCATTCGCCAATCAGACCTGTACCTGCCAGTTGCTGGGCTGATATCTTCAGGACGAACGTCCCATTCAGGAAATCGCTTCCTGAGTATTTCAGCGGCAGCAATCCTCAAGCGTCCAACTCGGTCCCTTGCCATCACGCCACCCCTTGAATGGCTCTTAAGGCGTCTTGTGGTTTACTTGACGGTGCGAGCCAGACAGAATCGAGCCACCATCCGCTTCGGCTAACGCCAAAAGAGTCCTCCCTTTTTTCCTTGACAGCACCGATACTTAACAGCATCTGCATTGCGTATTGGTCTTTCATTTCATCCCTTTCGTGTGAGTCAAACTACCACTCTATTCGCCGCTCGAGGCGGTGTCTTGTCGGAAAATCCGATAATCGTTTTTGCTGTCAGGTCCATGCAAAGAAACCGCGTAATTGTTGAGGTCGACCCAAAACTTCAGGCGTGCCTCCGGGTCGCTGACGTTCAACTCGAGAGTTTCCCACGGGCCCCAATCCCACTCGCCGGTGTCAAGGCCGTACTCGTCCCGCTCGAATACCTTCCACCGTATTTCGATTCTATCTCCGCTCATGCTTTCCCTTTCTACTTACTGACTTGAAACAGGTCCTTGACTTGGTACACACCGATAAACCCCCTGCGGGTCGTTACCCTGACCAGCGTTGACGATTCAATCTCGAACGGCTGGCCCTCGAGCTCCAATCGCGGGTGAAGGAATTCCTGAATCGTCACCACTTCCGGGAAACCGTAGGCTTTGGCAACAACCTCGCTGCCCTTTCCGACTTCCATTCCGTATTCGCTCAGAATCGGCTTGAGCGAACAAAGCACCTCCCGGCCGGCGTTGATGGCCGCGTCGGCCTGTCGCGTCCCGGCTGAGTTGTTCGTCGCCTTCAGGCCGAGATAATAGCTAATGGTGCTTGCCCCCTCGCCTTCGAAGTCACAGAGGCGTGCAGCCTCGACACAAACCGACAGCCCGTACTTTTCGATAGCCGCTTTGGTGGACTTCTTCATCTTGACCTTCAGGTTCTTCATCTTCATCCCTTTCGTGATTCTTCCCCGCGGCCCCGTTGCCGCTCTGTCATTCTACACATATCTTCGGCCTTATCAACCAAAGATTACAGGAATTCCGGCTTCAGGTAGGGAAAGAAAAAGCACAAGTTTGTGAAAGTTTTCACAGAGTCCGGCACGGCGTTTTGGATATACGACACGATTGTCGTGTCTCACTTGTCGCGTTTTGGCTTTCGCATGGCGGAGTACCAATCCGCGGTGTTCCGGCCGGCGGAGCTCGCCTGCATATCCATCCTCTGAGACTGAATCAGGCGTTTCAATTCGGCAGCTCGAGCCGCCTTAACCTTGCATTCCTTGACGTGTCGTTTCGTCAACTGAACCACTCGACCGCAGGTAGGGCAAAGCTTCGTTTCAGGGGTCATGGCAGCACCGGAAGAGGAAAGAGAAAACCACCCATTGGGAAAGCAGGGCAGCGAACGTAGAGCCGAACACGTCGCCCAGCGGGAGACAGGAAGCGGAAAGCAGAAGAGAAGAGAAAACCCCTAAGGCTCATACGTTATTCTGGTGGTGAAGCTGAGCTAGAACGACCCCACGGCAACCCGCAAAAAGCGGCAATTACGGTGGGGCCGACCTTCGTTGCTATTCCGGCGGAGCCAGCCTCGCATTGAACGTCAGCGACTTTTTTACGTTGTTCGGCTGAGACCTCGCGGCCACCCCCCAACGCCCAATCCTCTCCGCGTTCGTTCGTCGCACACCTTGACGCTTCGAGTGCTATGCCCAGAGCTGAGCTCTAAGGGCCGCTGATTGAGACCGGCTCGAGAAACCCCGGGCCGGCTTGACTAGGCCTCTTTGCTTACGTGCGGCGAAGATTCAAAGCCGCTGAGCTCACGGGAGGCATTGCCGGCCGCTGCTCGTCAGATTGTCGTAATTGCCGCCTACAGGTTCCAGCGACAATCGAATAATAGAGGTGATACGCGGGAAGTCCAGCACAAGTTCCAAGAAATCCGGGAATTTCCAAAAATACTTCTACCCCCATAACGAGGGGAGTATGCCAGTCACCACGAATCGGTAGGGAACAAACCGGGTTTATTCGGCACTGCTGCACGAGTTTGTGAAATCTTTCACAGACTTTGGCACGGGAATTCACTGGGGAACGAACCCGGATTAACCGCGTGCCAATCGGCAAAGAATCCGCTGGGGAAGGAAAGGCTACAATCGGCGTAGCCTGCTACTTTCGGCACGGCAGGTCGTCTCGAGACAGCACCCCCCGGTCGCGTGATGGTCAGCTGAACACGATAAACACACGTCCAGCAAGGGAACAATCGGCCCCATAAGCAAAAACGAGGTGGTCTCGGACGCTGAGCGTCAAACATTTTATCGGCCGGGACGAGCGGTCCTCATTTTTCTCGAGAAATACGCGGCTCGTCACGAGTGCGGCAGCACGAGCAATCGTCACTCAACCAGATTCGGCCGGTAGGCCGGCTTACCCTTAACGAACGACACCCTCAAAAACACGGGGTTTTTCGCACGTCGCTCGATTCACGACACGAAACACACGACACACACGTCGTACGTCAGGGCGGTCCCCTCGCTCGAGTGATGGACAAAGGGGCAGGGGCTAAACGCCAATACACCCCCCCCGCATGGGGGGACCGAATCCCTGTCGACCGTGGGCGACACGTCAAGCCACACGTCAAATTCCCATCGTTTCTCACGCTCCCGCGTTCGCATCTCGTGTCTGGCGTCATTCGCTCGCTACCGCTCGAGTCTGGCGTTATGCGTCGTTTCTGTGTCTTTATGCGTCATCCCTCGTCTTTAGCTTATGTCGGGGCTTATCGGTAAGTTTCATTCCCCACTTCTGTGAGCTCCGTATTTGACCTGAGACGCTTCGTGCTTGTTGTTGGTGTGTTTGGACGTGTCAGAGTGACTTTGTTCGTCCTGAGGCCTAGCTGTGGCCTAGAGTATTTTCATTTCCAATCTTTGGTTCTTTGTCTGTAGAGTCCTTTGCTTGTCATCCCTTCATTTATTGCTTTGGTCTCTGTCCCTTGTTTCAGATTATGAAACATTGGGCGGGTCCCGGTCAACCTCGCCCAAGTCTCAACCTATCGCCGCCGCTTTTTCAAGCTTCAGGCTATTCGGGTCGCTCATTGGTCCTTCATCATGGAATTGAAAAACGTCTTGCAATACTGCCGAATGGCGCCGCCAATTGTAAAGCTCTCGAGCCGGCTTTCGGCTTTTTCAACGGCCGGCTCTTCAGCTGCCTCCGCCTCTTCCCTCAGAACTCTCGAGTAAAAGTGAATCGCGTCAACCTCGCGAACCTCGAACAGCTCAAGCACGGGGATTCCCGCCCAGCGGGCGACTTGCAACTCTGCCAGTGCCCCTCGTGATTTTTGCCAGCCATCCATTAGGAACAGGGTGTCAGACATTGCCACGCCAACCGTACAGCGTGCGATTGCCCTTTGGAGCTTGAAGCCGAAGGGGACTTGATTCCAGTCTGTATCCTCCGGGAGCTCTCGTGGGTCGAACCCGATATCCGCATCGACTTTAGACGGATTGATGACGTTGTATCCGATGTTTTTCAAAGCCAAGTCGTGGCGGTCGAAAGCTTCGCAGTTGTAGCGATAGTAGCCCCGCATTGGGCCAGCAAGATATGCCAGTTTCTGGTCAGTCTTCACCCATTTTTGGTGAATCTCTTGAAAATCCAGACAGCTCGTGCCGTCCGAGAAGTAAACCAAACCGCTTCCCCCACTGGAGTCAATTACTCGAGCGTAGAGGCATTTGAAAAACTCAGGGTTGACGACATACAAGTCGCCTTCGTTCATCGATTGATTCATTAGCCCTCCCTATGGTTGCAAGAATGCTACAACCAGATTTTAGGGAGTCAAGGCCTAGCTGTGAATGCTTCCGATGATGACACTGCCGGCCGGCGATGCGTACGGATGCCCAGCACCGCACAAGAGCTCAACCTGATATTTGTAGGTCGTCTCGAGGTCAAGGTTATCGGTGTCGGTCTCGTCGAGCGTAAAATGGATTCGCTGGGTTGACAATCCGACATCGGCCCAAGAACCGGAGACGCTGACAACCGAATCAGCAACAGAGCCAAACGCAGGAAAGATTTTCAAAACACCAGTCCATCCAGTTACATTGTAACTGCTTGACACATTGAAATTCATTGGCCCCAGAGGTGTTGAGCTGCTGTGTTCGCTTCCACGGTAAATCGTTATTGGGTTTCCGCTAAATAAGTTCGTAGCAGTTGAGCTAAGAACTACCGGAACTCCGTGAATTTTTGAATAAATTGCTGCGAGCTGTGCGGCTTCAGAAACAGAAAGCGCACCACCCCCGCCGCCTCCACTCGGAGCTTGCTCAAGGGCTTGAGTAGTGTAACGGAAACCGCTTACTGGGTCCGCTTCGATAAGCGTTCCGAGTTTCGCATAGATGCTACCCGCCGCAAAGTCGGAATCAACAATCGCACCAGTTTGAATTTCGTGAATGTCGGCGGCAACGTGATTTGAGCCGGTTACTGCGACCGTTGATTGGCTAGTGGTCGAGCGTAGCACTCGCTGACCAAATGAGCCGTTTGCCGTGTGACTTGAAGTAAGGGAATTCCATACGCTCAATGCACTTTGGCTACCTATCGCAGCTGTAGCAATGTCCCAATTATTTCCTTCGCTCTCAATATCAACTGCAATTTGCAATGAAATTGTTTGAGCGGCGTTTGCGTCAATTTTCGACGTATTTGTTCCAAACGTAAAAGTTGTGGCAAGGTCTTGAGCGTAACCCCACCAAGACGCCACGCCAGTCAAGCCGCTTCTGGCAATCAGTTGATAGAAGTTTGCAGCTACGCCGGAAAACGTAGCCCGGTATATGCCTTTTCGGTTTGTCTGCTCTGTTACCGCCGAGGCTGTGTAAGAAACTGTGTCCGAGCCTGCCTGATGCAAGGTGCAAGTCAGCGTTAAGCCGGATGGTGCTTCGAATTCGATTTGCTGAGTTGCCATTTGTTACTCCGGTTGCTGTGACGCAATCCAATTCTTGAGCGGCTGAATCGCGAGCAGAATCGCCCCCATTGCCTGAGCAACTTCGGGCACTTCGCTTACGGCTTGCATCAATCTGTCGGAACTGATTGAAGCCGGTTGAGGTAAAACCTCTCCCGTCGTCGCGTTCATCGGAACGTATTCAATCGTTACCAGACCACCGCCCGATTGGTCAGTCGGCAACAACGTGCGCACCAGCACTTGCGTAATCCACATCGCCTCAAATTGTTTCGCTGGCGATGATGGAATTTGAACTGGCTGGTCCAGCGGGATTACGATTGTTTCGGGCATTCTTCACCTTCCTTTTTTGGCTTGATTGCTTCAGCCAAAACAGAAATTGCTTGAGCAATCGCTTCGTGGTCCTTGCGGGTGCCCGGCACGTTTTGGCAAACTTGGTCGAGAATCTGTAATGCTTGTTCAGGGTTCATGTTTACTCCAAAAGGGTTCTAAGGTTTGCGATTGAGTTTTGAGTCTCAACAATCTCTGCCTGTAGCGATTCTACGCGTTCCAAATCGCCTATCATTTCGGCACTTGTTTTGGCCGAGCCAAGGTTTGCAACTTTGCGTTCCAAAATGGAAATGATATAGGCAATTGTCATTAAATCACCATCTGGCGAAGAAGAATTGCGGAAGTGTTGAGCAGAATGTAATTGTAGAAAATGTCCGTTGCCCCGTCCCTGTAAATGACGTCGAATGCGGTGTCACCAACAACCGCTGTTCCTTGTGGGTACAGCATCGTCCCCCACGGGAACAACTCGCTGCGTGCGAATTCAAAAGCAAACCAGCGTCCTGTCGCTTCTTTTTGGATGTACAGCCGGTCGCCGTGGAGTGCGTATTTTGTGCCAGCCGCAAACGTCTCGCTTGAAGGCGAGTAAGTGACGGTCGCCCATGTGTTGCCCGGAATGTCATATCGATGCAAAGCACCGCTAGCCGCACCTTGAAACGAGTAGATATACCGACCGTTCAGAATCAAACTCTCGTTCGTCCAGTCGCTCGCCGTTGACGAATGCACCCAATGGGCAGACATGCCAGCACCGGGTGCCGCTGCTCTCGCCGCAACAGGTGTCAGAGTAGACCACGTATTGGCCGTGATGTCGTAACGGTACAGCGTTACGGCATTGTTTCCCAGCAGATAGAGGAAGTTGTCATTTCCCTCGATTGCGTATTGACTGGTAGCGTCTGGCGTGGTTGTCCACGTTGCAACCGTCAGGGTATCAGCCGTGTTTGCCGTGATAGTGCGGATTTGCCCAGCACCCGTTCCGGCAGTGATTCGCACCTGTGAGTTAATCCAGCTTGACGCTTGCCAAGTCTTGCCCGTTTGCACGAGCGTTGTCGAGCTTGCCGAGGTCGCAGTGCCGGTGGCGAAAGTCTTAAACGAACCATCGACAACAGAAGGGGTGGCAACCAGTTTGGCATCTGTACCAAACGAGGCGGGCATGTTCGCCAGCGTCGTCCACGTGTTGGTTGCCCAATCGTACTTTCGAAACGATGCTGCCGCTGTTGAACCGTTGCCCGCGACATACCAAGTAGGCGTAAGTAGCCGGTATACGGTCGAAGCAGAAAACGCCGACCCTTGAGTCGCCACCGTAATTACAGCGTTCGTTCCAATTGTGTTGCTGACAATATCCAAAACCGAACCATTGTTCGGCCCAGCCATGATGTGGATTTTGTAGCCGCGCAGGTCACGGGCAAGCGTTTGGTTGGTGGTAATCGTGCTGGTAGTGCCTGCCGTTGCGGTCAATGAAAAAACAGCGGTACTTGCACCGACCGAAAAACCTGCGGCAGTGGCTGACGCTCCCACACCGAGAGCCGCAGCTAACCCGGGAGCGGGCAACGTGACCCAGCCATCCTCTTCCGGCAGATACATCAATGCAGAGTTTTGACCTGTCAGATAGAGTTGCTGCTGACGAAAGTGGCGAGAGGAAGCAATCAGCATCCCCGCCGCTGAGGTGGTTGGTGCAGGTGTGCACCACTCCCACCGCTTCAAATCCAGAATTTTTCGGTTTCCGTTGGTTGTTGGCATGGGTTGCTTCCTAAGTTACTGAAATGTTTCGCCGGAGATTGTCGGCTTGTAAGTGCATCAATGCCGGGATTTGGTCATTGCACGCAAACCCGCCGATTTGCGTTTGATTGGCGAGTGAGCCGGTTCCGATGTTGGAGGTCACTGTGCCGCTAACGGACGCGGTTACGTTCATGCTTCCAGCCGTTGCCTGCCGCACTTCCATAATTGGAAAGCCTTGCGCATTCGGTAGTGACATGCCGATTGTCTTGGTCAGCGTGTTAATCGCAAACCGCATCGCCTCGATTGCTTCCAGCAACTCTCCGTAGGCAGCTACCGGCATTGGCGTTTCAACGGAAACGTAAGTTGAGTCGTCCCAGAAAATCGAGAGCGAATCGGCGTTGTTGTGTCCGGTCGTATCAAAATCCAAGGTCAGCACCGAGCCAGAAAGCGTGCCCTTTGTGCTGGTTTGGCTTGGGTCGTAAATGACAACGCCGCGAGTGTTGTTGTTGATGAGAAAGATTCTGCCAAGTCCGATGGTCGCAAACTGCGAAAACGTGACGGTCTTGCCCGAAGCTGAAAACGTGTATCCGGTTGTGTCAACTCTTTTCATTTACCATCCCAGTGCAATTGCTGTGTATCGAGACAAACCACCGCCGCCACCACCGCCGCCTGTGGCTGAAATAGTAACGGTATCAGTTGTCGCGTTTGTCGTGATTGAAATTCCGCTGCCCGCTGCCAAAGTCAATGTGTCAGAGGAACCGTCTGCCGAAACTGTCGATTGACCGGAAACGGCAATATTCGAGAATGATAAAGTTTCCGGAAGTTCTGGAAAAGCAACACCCAAAACTGTTCCATCGAGATATAAATAGCTCCCTAATGTCAACTCTTGAACGTCACCAGAGCCACCTCCGGCGCCGCGACCAAGTATGCGACTAGCAGCAGAAACATTCTGTATTTTCGCGTAGGTGACGGCGTCATTATCAATCGTCCACGTTGCGCCTGAACCGGAAACCGTGATATCGCCTTTGTCGCCATCGGAAACACCGCCACCGCTGCCGAGCGTGATTGTCGAGGAAGCGTTTCGGTATCGCAGGTCGCCGCTGGTATTGACCCACAAGTCGCCTTGAGCGGGAGAAGTCGGGTCGCTGCCGGATGGAATGTTGAGGCTGGCCTTGCTTGTTGTTGATGGACCAAGAATCGTAATGCCGCTTGCAACTTCGATTGCTCGCCAGTCTGCCGCTGCGGTCAGCGTTGGATTGATGAAAATGCCGCGAGTGATTCCGTTCGCGCCGCCAGTTTGGTTGATAACCGGTCGAAACTCGGCAAGGTTCATCACACCTGTGCCGCTCGTAGGTGAAAACTGTCGGTGAATCAGCAAGTGAGTATTGCCGGAACCACCTGTTAAGGCTATTGCGTCCCCAGTTAGGGCGAGTCCTATTTCATTTGTCGAAGCGGGAGTTCTAGCAAAGATTGCCAAGCCCCTGCCGTTTGCTTGTCCAGTGAAATTTCCACCAGTAAATGAGAAGATACTAGCGGCGTTCGCATCCGTACCTAACCAAAATTCAGGAGCAGATTGACTGACCCTTAAACGCTGCACGCCATCGGTTTGAAGCTCCAATGCGCGGGCGGTGCCGGTCCCAAGTTTCTCCGTACCGATTCGCAGGACGTTCGATTCCCAAGCAAACTTGCCACGTTCGTAGTTGTTTATATCGGTGAATGTGTTGTAAACGCGGAAGGCTTGGGCGACTGTGCCTCGCCGTTGTGCGAGAATGTCGCTTGCATCAAGGACAAGAGCGAGGCTTGCGCCTAGCCACAATTCACCGGCTCGAAAAGGCAAAAACGCTGTTTCTGAATTGTTTACGCAATCAAGAGTTGAACCGAGTCGCCGTAATCGTGGAGACGTTCCTGCTCCACCATCAAAGGCAATTCGTTGAGCCACCGTAACGACACCGGCTTTGTCGATGTTAAACAGGCTGGTTCCACCGACCCGAAGATTGACAAGCTGACTCGCCGCATTGCTCGCCGTGTCAGTGACGTTTAACTGAATCGCAGTTGGGGTGCCGGTCGTGTTCCAGGTTTGGTTGACGATTAACGCAGAGCCAGCAAGAGAACCGGAACCAGCTAATGTCGTGTCTGTGACTTCGACGCGAGAGATTGGATTCGTTGTCCCTAACCCGACATTTCCGTTACTGTTGAGGATGGTAATTACATTTGACCAACTACCACCAGTCCTACGGTTGAAAAGGAAATCGCTCCCCGTAGCAGACACTTGCAAACCAAACAGGTTTGCTAAATTCAACGCATTGTTTCCAATAACGTCGTTCGTTCGGTTGATTTGAAGGTTTGACTGACCGGCGAAATTGACATTTCCAGTTGCGTCTATCGTAAAGTTTGTTCCGGCAGTCAGACCGGCAAACGTCGGGGAGTCAGTTGTCCCTAAACCTAGCAGGCTCCGCTGTGCATCAGCATTGGCGGCAGTTAGTAAAGACCTGCCGGATGCCGTTGCATCAAGAATCGAACTGGAGGGAAAGGCAAGGATTGCCATATTATTTAGCTTTACGCGTAGTAATCACGGGCGATTTGTATTGACATTGGATTTTCAAATAATTATTTGAAGCTGACGTATTCAGCACCCGAGCCGACTATTTGCTTTGTTTGAATATCTCGCACGATACCTTGCAGCTTTTGAGATGTCGAATAATTCGCCCAACTGATTGTCGCAATCATCGCCATACAGACAAGCTGGAGCAGAATAGCCACTAAGTCGCGGGGCGTTGCATCGCAGTTAATAAAACTCATCACTTTTTTTCCTCGGGGAAAAATCGTCTCGCGACCTCGTAAATAAATGACACGAGAGGAGTCAGCAGCGGCTCCCCAGCAAGACCCAAGATACCGCAAAGACCGATAATTCCAACGGCATTTGTTTGAGTTGTTTCGCCATTGAGCATCCACAAGCTAAACATAGAGACACTTGCACCGAGAGCGGACATGTTTATCACACTTGAAGCAACGTCAAGAACGCGAACAACCCTCGTAGTGCGAGACTCTCGAAGAGCAGAAGCAAACCCGCCAAGAGCTGCAAGCCCGGCAGCTAGGCCGAAAATATAAGCTACACTGACCCCCGGAGTTTTGACTGCCTCAAAGTAGCCGGCAAAGACTGCGGTGTAAAGCGCAAGTTTTTCGTAGAAATGTACCGAAAAGTGGAGCATTTACCCGGCTTTCTTGAGTAGTACCAAATAACGGTATCGTCTGATTCGTAGTCTTCTAAGTCGAAATCGTAAATCATGGACTCTGGCCCTCCAAAGTCCATTTTATCCACGAAAAAGCCCGCCCGGAAACCGAAAACCACGGCTCCCAAGCGGGCTGTTGTTTTTGACTATTTGTCACCCGTGCTTTTTACGGCACTTTTACAATTGACAGGACCGACGAAATTTTAGAGCCAAGCCGACTAAGTACAGAGATAATGATTGCCAATCCGAGCAACAGGACAAGCAGACTTCCCACAAGGCAGACTGTGAACCAGAGCAAACGCTGACCCAGAGTCCCGCGGGCCTCTAGCAACTGCTTTTCAGTCTCCGCCCGTAGCTTTTCGGCTTCCGCGTATTTTTGCTGTGCATCGGCTCGAGCCTTGACCAATTCCGCCCGGGCCTCCGCAAAAGCCGCTAGAAGCCCTTTACGAGCTGTTTCGTATTCGACGGCGTTCTGGTCAAGCCTATTGCCAATCGCCTCGAGGGCAGACCGTACGGGGCTGAATTCGCGAGACAGAACATCAGGTGCCGAAGCAACCAGCTCTTTGACGGTCTGCAGGACTCCCGGAAGTGGCATCACCGCGTCGGCCAGCTCTCCCAGCCGGACCCCGAGCGAGCCAAGGTCGACAGGTCGAATCTTCCCGGGGACCGCGGCAACCTGTTCGGCAAGCTTGATAATTTCAGACCGCAGGGCAGAGACGGCATTCAGGGCCTGCTCTGTTTTGTCCCGCTCCTTACGAAGCTGTGCCAGCTCTTCCCGGATTACCTCGAGAGCCCTCTGCTGATTAAGGGCGATTTCCTCGAGCCGCTTGAAGTCCCGAATCTCAAGAAGCTTCTCAATGCGCTCGAGCCGCTCAGAGTCGAGCGGGCCTTTAATCTCTTGGGATACCAGTGAGCACGGCAAAGCCAAGCACGCAAGCACTAACAACGGCATGAGCCAGACGCAAAACTTTTTCATTCTCAACCTCTTTGATGAAACCCTCGAGGTCGATTCCGTTCCAGACCTCTGAACTCAACTTCCCATCCTTTTTCGTAAACTTGATTAGCGTGGGGATTGTTTTTCGTCCCATGCTATCCAAAGTCTTTTTGCTCAACAGCGGCCGGCGGTCTACATCCAGCACTCCAACCGTCAGGCCGGCGTACTTCTCATTCCTCAACTGTTCTTTGAGCTTGCCGCAAGGGGCACACCAATCGGCAGACACGAGTAACAAAAACTCACCATCTTTTGCTTCCGAATAGGACTTGTGCCACTCTTGATAATTCTCGTCGAAGTGAACGCCCTGCGCCTTCACCTCTCTCGAGTCGAACAGCACAGAAAACGCAAAAGCGAAAAGAATCAGCGTGAAAACTGCGTATCGCATAAACTCACCAAGGTCGATTGTCCAAGTCATTGACGCGAACTCTGTATCCAGTCTTGTCTGCAAGTGCGTAACTGTCCTGCTCTGAGAGCATTTTGTCGACGACGTTTGCGTCCACCCAAAACGTGCCGCCCGGCTGGTCGTGTCTCGTTGGACCTCCGTTCCAATCGTCTCCCCAGCTGCGGTTATCACAAAGCAGCCCGGGCCGGCGAAACGAATCGTCTCCGCCGATAAAAAGCATACAGTGAGGCCAAACGCCTTGAGGACGTGCGAAACCTTCGGCGTCCCGCTTGTCGCTGAAGCCCTGCCGGCTGCAGACCGCCACGGGATACCCGTTGGCAATCATGTCCCGGGCTTCCTCGTACGTCTTGACCAGTGCGGTTGTCTTGATTGGATGTTCGTCTGCGAGCGTCTCGAGCTCTCGAGGGAAACCGCTGGAGCTGCCCCAGAGCTTCGCCCGGTCGCCGTCGTATCGCGACAAGTCGACTTGAGGATACTTGGCCCTCAAGAGCGTGCCGTGCTCGGAGACGGCCTTTGCGGCCCACGAGCCGATAGAGCCGTCGCCGCGAATCCGCCCGCCTCCAACCAGCACCCGGCTTGTGCCGTAAATCCATTCGCTCGAGCTGTAGCCTTTCCAGCTTTCGGGCTCTTTGCGAAGAACGATTTCCACGCAACTGACCAAGTCGTCGCCGCGGCTGTATCCGAACCCAACACAGTCACCAATCTCCTGACGGATAGAGGACAGCGGGGCAATCTGCTCTTGAGCCTTCCAAATCAACGCAACCTTCCCCTTGCCGGTGTCGGTCAGGAAAGGTGCCGCCGAAGCAAAGCTCTGAGCCGACGCCTTGAAAATCTCGTGCAGCTCTCGAGCGTCCTTTTCGAGAGTCTCAGGTAGAACGTAACCAAAAAGGGGAGCGAATGCCATTACTTAACAGCCTCCAAGCCAGTTGCGATTTCGCGATAAGCACGAATATAAGCGTCGCGGTCATCCGGGATTTTACCCAGCTCTGCAGTGATTGCCGCAGCCCAAAACTCCCAAGTCTCTTTCGTGCGATTATCAATCGAGCTCAGTTGCTTCCGGATTTCGTTGGTCATATCTCGAGCCGTCATCCCGGGAAGTGCCGCGGCCCTCGAGGAGACTGACCGATAAGCATTGGCGAACTGCTTGGCTTCCGCCTCGCGGCCAATACTAAATACCGCCATCGCGGCGTCGTATGAGATTTTAGCCAAGCCCTCGAGGTCTGGAGCTGGCCCCGGTCCCGGGCCCGGACCCGGCTGTGGACCCGGAGGAACCGTGCCGCCGATTGCCAATTCGGATTTATACTTTTCCGGCTTACTGCCCGGCTTCCATCCGAAAGCACGGACAGTGTAAGCACCCGGAGGGCCAGTGAAAACGAAACGCCGCTGGCCTTCGGTCGAACCAGTGACCTGCTCATAGGGGACTTCGGAGTCACCCCGCCAGATTTCAAGGTCGACCGTATCGAAGTCGCCCTGCTCAACAACAATAAAAATCAGCGAGTGCTCGGGGGCCTTCTCCGGGCATTCAACCTTTACATCGGCGAACGCAAACGCGGAGAAAAGCCCAAGAGCCACAAACATCAACCACTTCACAAACCACCTCACTTTTTATCTGTGAACGAAACGCACGCCTTGTCCGCTCGAGCCTGCAACCAGCCGGATAACCAGCTGAAGCGAAGGCCTCGAGTGCCTGCCGGATAAGGACAATCGTCCATCGTCTTCCCGGCCATGTAGGAATCATAGCCCTCGTCATATTTTTGAGGGGCCACTATGAAATTCTCTTTCACTTCTCCGCCCTCGCTACTTTCACTCGCGGGCCGATTATCGGAGTTGTCACCTGACGCTTTCCGTTTGCCGAGATTATTCCGCCGTCGTGCCACAATACCCCTCCACTGATAACTGAAACAACCTCGCCGGCAGAGTTGAAAATGGGCCCACCGGAATCTCCCTGTATCGCGTATCCATCAAGCACTACTCGCGAGTCATCATAACCCCGAACAGCTCCAGTGAAGTGCCTGAGCCCTTCATCGCCAGCCATCCCGCAAGCCTCGAGCTCTTCGCCAACCTTTAATGAACCTCCAAAAACTTTAGCCCTCAAGTATTCATCTGGGATTTTTCCGTTCGGCTTCAGGACCGCGACGTCCCGAGAGACGAAGCATTCTTTGATGGAAACCTCAAAGGCTTTCCCGTCTTGGAAAATCACCTTGATAGTTTGCGAGCCGTCGATGACGTGGGCTGCTGTGTAGAACAGGTCGCCTTCAACGAGAACTCCGCTTCCGCCCCAGAACGTGAAACCGTCTCCGCCGCACAGAACCCGAACAACCGATTTATGGTGCCCGGCATCCTGCGACCATTTCGAATCCCAAAACTCGTGAGTCCTTCCGAGCTGTCCATATAGCTGCAGTGGAGCGAGCACAAACAACAAAGCGAGAATGAGCCTTTTCATACGGCCTCCAGTTTGGTTCCCCGCTTCGAAAGTAAATGCTATCTCTTCGCGTCATCCTTCCGCAAACTCAAATCAACGTTTTTCAGCACTTTTTCAAGTTCGCTTATCACCCAAGGGCCGATGTCCGGCTTGGTCAACAACTCGTCTCGAGTGTAACAGCAGACCTCCTCGATTGTGTAAATTCCAGCCTCTTCGAAACGAAAGGCCAAGTCGGCCGGCATTGCCATCGCGAGTGGAGTATGGTCATCACTAACAATCTGCTCGAAAGCATAATCGACTTGAGCATGGGCCATGTCGCGGTTGTTGTTCTGCAGGGCAACTTGAAACTTTCGCTTCAGTTGCTCGCTGGCGTACTCAAGAACTGCCTTGACTATCATTGATTGAGCCTTGCTTCAGCTGCATCAGCACGCCGCTTGAATTCCTTCCTCATATCCTCGAGCTGGTCTCGAGTGAATGAGACGTTCTCCCACTTCATCCGCATCTGCTTGTCTATCTCTTCCCGGCCATAAGATTTTTCCATGAACAGGAAATACTCATCTTTGCGGCCGTTGTAAATGACATTGCAAGCATAGCACTGGACGTGTACGCCTCTCTCGTAAAAGATAACCGAGTTGTAGCGTCCGTCAATAAAATGACCGGCCTGCATCCCGTCGTTCCACAATGCCTTTCGGCTGCAGGTGACACAGGATACAAGGCCGGTTTTCAGGTCGACCGCTTCAAGCCGAATCATCCGAGAGAATTCAGTCCAAGCCTTTTGCTTGTACCACGAAAGGCTTTTCTGTTTCTTCCCAGAGTTTTTCTTCGGCATTATGCGGCCCCTCCATTTTCACGGGCCATCGCCTCGAGTGCAGCAATCAAGCGGTCATTGTCGGCAAACTCGCCAACCCGCTTGTCCTTTTTCCACTCCGTCAGGAACCATTGCTGCACGCTTTCCGGCACGCTTCCGAGCGTCTGGCCGACGTACTTTTTCCCGACGTGAATCGGGACGTCACGCCAGTTGCCAACCTCCGGGAGCTTTGCCGGCCCAGCGGCTGGTCGGCTCGGGGCGGCGGGTCGTTGCGGTTGAGGTGCGTACCGTGGGGCCGGGTCCGGAGTGTGACCATCGGCGTCGTTGTCGCCCTCTGTCGGAATTGCAAACGCTTGGAATGCAGCGTACTTGTACGCCGCGGACATCGCCTTGTTGGTGGCCTTATCCGCGGAGTCCATCGCCTCGCCGAAAGTCCGGCAGGTGTGGCTGCTTCCATCCTCGACAGACACGAAGTCGAATTCAGCTTCGACCGTGACGTATCGCATTGACCCGCCGCTTTTCGTCGGGACCTCTTCGCACTGGCGAGCAATCATCCGCGGAAGAATGCACAAACCGCACTTCGCCAGAATCGGACTCAGCACGTTGTAAACATCGTCAATTCCGCGGAAGTTGTATCCCTGCGAAGAATTCCTGCGGTCCTTGGTAATCCCGCATTCAGCCAGCTCGGCTTGGACCTGATTGATTGCCCGGTAAACCTGCAGGACCTTTTTTTCACTGTCCATCATTTTCCCTTTCAAGTTCATCCCTCAATACGTGCACGCAACGATTCGCGGCAACTCCAATCCTCGCACTGTATCCGCACAGGGTCGACTCCACAACCCCTACTCGGACCTCCTGAACGCGAGGTTTATCAGGAACAACAATCCGAATCAGTGAACCCTCCTTGTACGAGGCCAGTGTCCGGATTGTCGAGTCAACAGCCAACGCCAGCCGCGGGTCAAAGCGAGTGAGAATCTCAATAACTTTCACTCCGATGACCTGCGGGCCGGAATTGGGTGGAATACGTAGCGTGAAAGACTCTCCGACATTCCGTTTAATTACCAGCATCGGCACCTCCCTTGTCCGCACGGGCAACAGCGTCCGAATTGCTGTATCCGTTCGGGTAACGCTTCACAAGCTTCCTGCGATTTTCTTCGGCAATCTGAGACATTGTGATACCGAGAGAGTTGCAAAGCCCCACGAGATAGAACAGCAGGTCGCCAGCTTCCTCGATGAGGTTTTCACGCTCGGCAGCTCCCATCGGCTTTTCGTAAGCCCAGAGCTTTTTCGCCGTGCTCATCAACTCGCCAGCCTCTGTCCCGCAACCCAGCACGCAATGCAGGATATTATCAACCGGCCGCTCCATTGGCTTGAGCCTGCTTGCCACAAACTCAGAATAAATCAGCTCGTGGAACGGTGCGTACACTTCAGCGATATCTGAAATAGGGATTGCCCAACGCAGATTCTGATACGTCACAATCACCATCGCACTGCCGCCAGACACAACCGGAAGCACACGCCCAGCGATATTGCTGTTTTCGTGCGTGTCCTTGATTCGAATAACAGCTCCAGTCTCAATCATAGAATTTCTCCCTTCAACTTTTCCAAACAGCTTTCCATCAGCGAAACAAACTCTTTCGGGTCCTCCGTCTGACTCAACCCTCTCAGCTCTGCGGCCATCCGCTGGACTGTCGCTTTGTTGCGTACGGAGACAACTTTATCAATCAGGGTTTGCCTGACCGTCTTTCCATTCTCGACCACCACCCCGCGGTCGGCAAGCCATGAACTGGAAATTTGTGCGTTTTGGCTTTTGACCGCATTATAAAGACACTGCAGCTCGTTCGGATAATCGTTGACGTGGGTCGAATTCAAGACGGTTGCCCGCTCTGAACCCATCGCCATCCCCAGAACCAGCAGGCAGATATCACGATAAGCCCGATTGTCTTCCCTCAATGAAACGCTCATTACTTCCCTTTCAACTGCTTGCGTTTAATCCACTGGCCGATTTTCTTGCTCGCGTTCTCTTTCGAAAGCACCGCGGCCTCTTCGTATGACAAGCCAACCCTTTGAGTTAGAAACGAGAACTGCTTATCCGTCAAGGTGCCGGTCTTACTCGGCTTCGTGCTCACGGCCGTTGCCGCGTCTCCAGCGAACGGGTCGACGTCGGTCGTTCTGTAATCGACTTCGTGTGCGAAGTGGATAGTCTGCTCAACCTTCCGCTTGTTCGCTTTTCGCTTCGCCTCTCGCTCGAGCCGCTTCTGTCGCTGTTTCTCGATGACCTCGTTCATGTCGAGGGCCTCGTTCCGCTTGCGAGCGTATTTCAGAGCTGCCTCGAGGTCGACTTTATCAACACCGTCACCGGCAAGGACATCGACAACACTCACCAGTTTGTGCCGGCCTGCATTTCCCACGAAGTCCAGAACCGTACAGTACGGCTTACGGCTGTTTGCGATTACTTCAGCTCGCCTCTCTGCGGTTGCAATCCCATCGACAAGTCCGGGAAGCGGACGGGTCCCTCGTCCAATCATCTGCCGATATAGCGAATCGCTCTTCGTCGGCCTGCAGTTGGCGACCACCGCCGTTTCTGGTGCGTCGAAGCCCTCAGTGAAAACCATGCAGTTCACAAGGATTTGCGTCTGGCCGTTCTTGTATCTCGCGATGATTTCCTGCCGATGTTCCTTGCTGACTGAATCGATAATGCACTCAGCTGTCACTCCGGGATAGGCATTGAACGCCGCGGTGATTTTCTTTGCGTAATCCTGCCCGGGTGCGAATAGAATCGTCGGCCGTCCTTTTGCTTCGTCGATGGTCGGCTTTGCAACCTGATGAAGCATGTATTCCTCGTCCATTGTGGCATTGATAAAAGCCCGCTCAACTCCGCCGGCCTGCAGGTCTCCGCTCTGAGTCGCAACCTTGCTCAGGTCGAGCCCTGCCACCTCTACGAAGCGTTGACGTATCGGAACCAGCCAGCCATCCGAGATTGCATCAATCACGTCGTACTCAAACGCCACTGACTGGCAAACGTTATGCAAGCCAATCTTATCGGACCTCTTCGGGGTCGCCGTGACCAACAGGATTTTCAAGTCCGGGTTCTGCCCGTACCACTGCAGGACCGTTCGGTAGCTCTCGGCTGTCGCGTGGTGGGCCTCGTCGATAATCAGCAAGCCGAAGTCGAACGGATTGAATCGACTGAATCGCCGAATCTTTCCGCTGCCACTGCACTTCATGCAGTTCTGCGACAGGTACGGCTTGTTGAAGCACTCCGAACAATTTGAATAACTGCACTGAGTTTGAATCGTGCTCACAATCACGTCCTCGCTGCTTGAACGCATTGAGGCCATTTCAATACCAGCAGACAGACCAGCCCTCTTGGCGTGGCCTGCGGCCTGTCTGACCAGTTCGTCGCGGTGGGCTAACACGAGATACCGCCCCGGACGGCTGAATCGCTCCATCGTCCCGGAGAATATCACGCTCTTGCCAGTCCCTGTCGCGGACACAACCAGTGTGGAGCTGTGGCTTTCCCACTGCTCGAATACGCTGTCTATTGCCTTGACCTGATACGGCCGATAAACGACCGCACCGGACTTTTTCACCGCGGGAGCCGCCTGCTCCATTTCCAGAAAATCGAATGCAAGTTGCATTTCAGTCCCTTACGTTTCTTCGCGGGAACCAGCCCCGCTCCCTGCATGAATCGCACCCATCCCCGCCGCACCGGTCGCACGTTGCACCGTACGCGGAGAGAGCCACGGCATTACCGACAGCCGATAATTGAGCCGCAAGTTTATCAACCTCCAAGCACTCACCGCCCGGAAGCTCTGCCAGCTTCTGGAGCTCTTTCGCAATCCCCTGCACTTTGGTGGAGACTTGCTTCAACAGCATCCCGTTCGCGTGGGCCCGCCTCAAATGGTCCGGCACCTCCGAGCCTGCTTCGTCGTTGACAACAGAGCCGCGGACCTTTGCCTCTCGAGGGGCAATCGACTCGCGAGCCTGCTTCAGGTGGGTGCTGGTCACTCGCTCCGGGCCGGCAATCTCAGCAGCCGCCTCGAGTACCTTCGGAAGCTTATCCTCTTCAATGCCAACCAGCTCCCGGAGTTGCCGCTCATTTTCAATTTGAGTAGCAACGACACCGCCAACCGCTTCGACAGTGTGCTTGACCTCGAGGGCTTGAATCATCCTGTGAGCATACTTCGCGGTGTAGCCCAAGTCCGAGCGAACATATTCCTCGAACGTCCCGAATTCGGCACGGTACAAGCGAGCGTCCCGAATCCTTCGCAGGTCCTCGAAGACAGCCCACACGAAACCGACATTCCCTTTAATCCGCTCCCGGATTGTCAACCACTCGCGTTGTTCCGTCAGGCTTAATTCTTTCACTGTCTTCACTCCAGATAATCATGTCAGAAACCTGCAACCCTAAAACGTCCGCAAGCTGGCCCAAGCGAAAGAACATCACTCCTTCGCTCAGGCCTTTTTCCAGCTTGCTGATATACGGCTGCTTTGTGTTTAACTTCTCCGCGAGCTCGCGTTGGCTGTATCCCTTTTCCTCGCGAGCCTGTCGAAGACGCTGGCCGTTGAAAGTGTACATTAGTCGAGCTCGCTGCAAGAAACTTGAAACACGGCCTTGGTCGTTGTGTTAGCCGCAATCATTTGACGGCTGGCACCAAGCTTCTCTGCAATCCCTCGCCAGTTCGTCGACTCCTTCTCGTAACGCGATAGAGTCACGAGGTACTGAGCACCCTTGAGCCGTGCAATGCCGGCCTCAATCAGCTCTGCTCGAATCGCCTCCTCTTGCTTCTCGAGCTCTTTAATCTGACGGCGGATTTCTCCAAGACGGTCAGCAGCGTTTGTCGACTTGCGAATTTTCAACATTAGATTCCCTTTCGATTGTGTAGAAGAAAAACCGGTTTACGTCCGGCAACGGCTAGCTCAGGTCGAAGGAGATAACAAAAACAACCACTCACCAGCTTGCGGGGGTTATACGGCCCAATCTGATAAGCCGCCGGGTCCCACCTCACCGCTTGGGTCATCCGGTATGACGCACTACCGACGCCATCCCAACTCTACCTCGCACTCTGCCTCGGCCTGCCCGTGGGCTTTCGAGAAGGCAGCATTATCACTCCCGTTTCCGGCGTGAAACCTCGAGCCCTCCCAGCCAGTGATGCAGTGAAACGCCTGACAGAAAAAATCGTTGTCCTTGAGAATCACTCGCACCGTCATCGGGTACAGGTCGCCCATGCTGTGATTCTGCAAGCCGCCCGTTCCGTTATGACCACTCATCGCGTCGCTCATTGCTTGTCCCTCTTTCAAGGCAACCTCCGAGGAAGTCTCGGTTTGATTGCTCGGCTGAATTCTACCGATATCTTCGTCGGTATCAAGCGGTTCTTTGCAGCAATTCCGGAAAACTTTCCAGAATTTTCACGTCACCCGCTCGAACTCCCCTTCGCTGGTCTCGCGATATTCGCGAATCGCCGGCAATTTGCGGGTAATTTCGTCATCCGGAACCAGCCGGGCCTCGCGGAGTTTTTGGGCCATCTGCAGGATTTGCTTGGGAGTCGGGTCGCCTTTGGAGCGGCCCTTCGTCTCTTTCTTCCGTCTTTCTCTGGTCTGCTCTCGCATGAATTCCGCCCAGCCGTGCCTTTCCTTGAGACCTTTTATTTTCGTGATGATTTCCAACCCGGTCCAGCCTTTGTCTGGCCGTTTCCGAATTGAATCACGGGCCCAGTCCTCAAGCAAGTCCAGAATAATCTGTGGAACCTGTCTGCTCATAACTCCCTCAATCGCAAAAGATAGGAAACACACCTGTGACGCGGTTTCTCGTGACGTCGTAAATGCAGCCGGCCTGTTGAGCTGGCTCGAACGGGAAGCCGTTCTCTGTGGCGTACTCGCTCCATCCTATCAAGCTGCCATTTGAGAGACAACGGTTTGTTGGCATCCCGTATTGGTGATGGTGCCCGATAAGATTCCACCCGGCCGGCAGCGTCTGGTCCTGACGGTAAATCCATTTCGCCAAAGGGATTGTCAATCCTCCGACGCCGCCCTGATACCGGACTTGATGACCGTGGCAAGTTCGAATCGCAAAGTGCGGGGCGAGGTACGACATGCCGACGCCGCCGGAGGTAATCTCCCACTGAAAACGCTTGCTGCCGAATCGCTTCGCGAGCATTGCGTAAATGATGGACTCGAATGACTTTTCCTTGCCATTCTTGAACCTCATCTTTTTTGTCGTACGACCGTGATTACCAACAGCACAAGCAACCCGAATCGTCTTCAGGTACTTCTCCGCGGCAATCGTCTCAAGCCCTTTGCATATCAACTCATACGCAAAGCAAGTGGCCTCTGCCGGCCCTAGCAAGTTCGTCTCGCAAAGTTCCTCGTGGATATCTCCGGTGATGAAGTCTCCGCCGAGAAACAGAAACACTGAGTCAACCCGGGAAGACTCGCGGACGTGCCGAATCATTTTCACTGTCGAGGTCGCACACTTCTCAGCACGCCGCTCGGCAACCTCGAGGTTCATTTCGTTGCGACCGAGCACCTTCGATTTTTCGATACGCTCTTCGACGTGCCAGTCAGACCAAATGAAAATCGGAATAGCCGCGTTCGTTCGCGACTTGCTGACGTGAAGTGGCCCGTGGTCGACATTCACTCCCTCGAGCAATGCCTTCAGGTCGACTTCCCGGTTGAGCCGGTCTATCTCTTCAGACTGCCGCTCAATCAGCTTTTTGAGCGACGCGACTTGGGCACGGCTCGCACGGCCAATTCGCTCGACTGCTTCTGTCTCTTGTTCGATTGCGTCATTGAGGAGTCGTGAAGCCATGAGCGAATACTCTCTTTGCAGACATTGATTCCAAAGTGAGAACAGACAACGTCCCGGACAGCCCGAACGGATGGGCGGTCATGCTCCGCCATCTTAAAATACTCCTCCCTGAATTCAGCGAGCTCTTTCCTTTGCTCGCTCGAAAGCTTGTCATCCCAACTTGAATAACGCCGGCCGCTGTCAGCCGCCGCAGCCATCAACAGGCTGAGTCCCGTTTTCTTCATTCTTAACTCCCTCGTAATCGTCGCACGTCAGGCAGCAACGTTCCGCCTGACCGTACTGGTATTTTCGCTCGCAGCAAAGAACATACAAGCGGCAACGAAAGATTTTTTCAAAATTCTGCTTGAATCCGCAGAACGTGTTGCGTACTTCACGAAAGACTTTTCCGCGGT
>Ga0315901_10001976_pt1 | contig 28905 bp, 17 predicted proteins | sample LakEriMetagenome_10_FD_203761 | JGI IMG/M metagenome (GOLD analysis project Ga0315901, IMG submission 203761) | Freshwater fungal communities from buoy surface, Lake Erie, Ohio, United States - Buoy 2 MA116 | ecosystem: Environmental > Aquatic > Freshwater > Lake | place: USA: Lake Erie, Ohio...
TAGATTTGAACACTATGAATCTACTTTAAGAAAAGAATGTTAAATTTTCTTTTCCGTATATTTATAGTAAAAACTATTAATGGAATTCTACATCAAAAAAAATGCAACACTTCCAGTTTTAAAACTCCAAGTTGTTAAAGACGGAAGAAGTGATTATAATAAATTTATGAATATGATAGAGGAATCCGCTATATTTTTTTCAATGGTTAACGTTGAAACGGGAATACCCAAAATAACTACAAGACCTGCGGGGTTTGTGGAAAAAATTCAAATAGAACCTAATGCCACTCCTGAATATTATATTTATTATAAATTTAACCCAAAAGACACAAATAAAGTTGGTAGATATGAGGGACAGTTTTTATTAAGAAACGATGATGGAACACTTATATTACCGATTAGAGAACAACTTTTTATAAATGTTCAAGAAAGTTATATTGCGGACGATTTAGATTACGAATCTTGTTATGTTATTGATTTTCCTTGTTGTACATAAATTAAAATAAAAAAATATGAGAATAGAAATTATAAACCCAAAAGAAATTGTTGTTGTACAAGAAAAACGCCAAACCTTTAATAGTTTAACTATAGAGAGAATCATTGATTTTGTGGAACAAAAAAAAGTTATAGTATTTTTAAAAGAAATACCTGATCCAATTATTGTGTGGGAAGGAGAAGAATATGATTCAAAAAGGGAATGGACAAAAAATGAAGTTGCCCAATATGTTAAAAGACTTTATTCTGATGTTTGATTTGTTATCAACTATTTAATATATTTAGGATTGAAGGTAAATGCCTCCTTTGTGAGTCAGAGAATACACCAAACCTAAAAAATATATATAATGATATCATCCGAAGAAATTCAGTCCTTTTTAGAAGGTTCAGATCCTGAAAAATTTATTGTCTCAATTGAATACGATTATGCCGCCAATTGTATCTACAAAGTAAAAGACTGTCCTGAAAAAGGAAAATCACTACAAAAAGAAAACTTTACCTCTTTTGGGTGGGTAGGAGATTTAAGAGGTTTAAATTTTTATCAATCATCTAAAGATTTACAAAAAAGTGCAATGTCTAAGTATGGTATTGTGATAGAAAAGCTTAGAACTGATGGTGATGAAAGATTAGAAAACGGACTTACTTTTATTGTGAAGTCAATCAAAGGTTATAGAGAACTAATACAGTTTTTTAGAGATGGAGGGATAGATCCTTGGGGCGAAAGAGTTAAAGATAAAATAATGATTCTTCCCCCCGTTGAGCAATATTTAATTTCAAAAGAAAAAAGATTATTTAAAGGTTATGAAGAATACAACGATATCACAAGATTTGTATTCGACTTAGAGACTACCGCTTTAGAACCAAAAGACGGTAGGATATTTATGATAGGTATGAAAACCAACAAGGGTTTTCTTAAAGTTATTGAATGTAAGGATGAAGATGAAGAAAGAAGAGGTATTGTGGAATTCTTTGAAATAATAGATAAATTAAAACCCTCAATAATAGGTGGATATAATTCTGCGAACTTCGACTGGTATTGGATATTTGAGAGGAGTAAGGCTCTTAATCTTGATTTAAAAAAATTACCAACCTCCTTAAACCGAATGAAACCAATTGCTCAAAAAGAATCAATGTTAAAGTTGGCAAACGAGGTTGAAAAGTATAATCAAGTTCAAATGTGGGGTTATAATGTAATTGATATACTTCATTCTGTTAGAAGAGCTCAGGCAATTAATTCTAACATTAAAGAAGCCGGACTAAAATATATTACAAAGTTTATTGATGCTGAAGCTAAAGATCGTATCTACATCGAACATACCAAAATTGGTTCTATGTATGCAAAAAAAGAAGACTATTGGTTAAACATTCAAAACGGAGGATATAAAAAGGTTGGTGTTGATTCTAAAATTGATGAGGTTTGTGAAAGAAGAAGTGATGTTTATATTAAAACAACAGGTGATGATATCGTAGAGAGATATCTTGACGATGACTTGGAGGAAACCCTACTTGTTGATGAGGAGTTCAATCAAGGGACATTCTTACTTGCATCACTTGTACCAACAACTTATGAAAGGGTTTCAACAATGGGAACTGCAACATTATGGAAAATGTTGATGTTAGCGTGGTCTTATAAACACGGACTTGCAATTCCAGCAAAAAACGAGAAGAGAAACTTTGTTGGTGGGTTATCAAGATTAATTAGAACAGGATACTCAAGAAACGTATTAAAACTTGACTACTCTTCACTTTATCCATCAATTCAGTTGGTTCACGATGTATTTCCCGAATGTGATATAACAGGTGCGATGAAGGGATTGTTATCTCATTTTAGAACAACCCGTATTATGTATAAGAACTTGGCTGAGGAATACGCAAGTATTGATAAGAAGAAGTCACTTTCTTTTGATAGAAAACAATTACCAATTAAAATTTTTATTAACGCATTCTTTGGTTCATTGTCAGCACCTCAAGTTTTTCATTGGGGTGATATGAATAAAGGAGAAATGATTACCTGTACTGGTAGGCAATACTTACGAATGATGATTCATTTCTTTATGGATAGAGGATATACACCACTTGTAATGGATACGGATGGTATTAACTTTTCAGTTCCTGATGGTGTAGAAAGTAGAAGATATATTGGTAAAGGATTAAACTGGAAAGTTAAAGAGGGTAAAGAATATGTGGGTGAGGAAGCTGACGTGATGGAGTTTAATGACTTAGCAATGAGGGGTGAGATGGCTCTTGACACTGATGGACAGTGGCCTGCCTGTATTAACTTAGCAAGAAAGAACTACGCCCTTATCACAGGTAAAGGTAAAATTAAACTTACAGGTAACTCAATTAAATCTAAAAAAATGCCAAAGTATATTGAGGTGTTTTTAGATAAAGCAATTAAAATGTTACTTGATGGTGATGGTAAAGGATTTGTAGAATACTATTATGAATACCTACAAAGAATATTCGATCAGAAAATTCCTTTGGCTCAAATTGCCAATAAGTCAAAGGTAAAACAATCTATTGATGACTATGTTGCAAGAAGTAAAACAAGAACAAAGGCGGGAGCGTTAATGTCAAGACAAGCACATATGGAACTTGCAATCAGAGAAAATTTAAATGTGAATCTTGGTGATATAATTTATTATGTTAATAATGGAACAAAGGCATCACATGGAGATGTTCAAAAGGTTAACAAACCAAAAAAGGGTTGGGCACAAGAACATTTAGATAGTTATTATCAGGGTTACGGCACCTATCCTGATGATAGTTGGGAATCAATAATCCAATTAAATTGTTATAGATTAGACCCAATAGATTTAGAAAACAATCCTGATATGTTAGGTGAGTACAACATCCAAAGAGCAATTGTTACATTCAATAAACGAGTTGAACCTTTATTAGTTGTATTTCAAAAAGAAGTTAGAAATAATCTATTAATTAAAAATCCTGAAGAAAGAGGTTTTTTTACTACAGAACAATGTCAACTCATTAATGGACAACCGTTCAAAGAAGAAGATCAAGATAAGTTAGAAGATGTGATGGAAATATCAAATGAGGAAATGGAATTTTGGACGAATGTAGGTGTTTCACCATTTCATATGTATAAATTGGCGGATCCATTTATGATGAAATTTTTAAAAGAAGATGAATTAAGACATTTTGAGACCGTCGGAGGATAATATATACCAATTACCTTCTACAAACTGAAATTGAACACAAGCTCCTTTTTCTAAAAGTAATTCGTCCCATTCTTCATCAATCATACCTACATCAGATTTAATCAAAACAGTTGTCAAAGATTTAATGGTAACTGTTTTGTTTTTTTCTGAGTTCAAAGTAACTTCCGAATTTTCAACATCTTTAACTATAACTAATAATTCCTCATCAATTTTATGATGTTCAGTTGTGACAATTTTATCAGTTACTATGTTTGATGTTTTAGGTGTTGTTTGTGTTTTGTATCTTACAACATTTTTTCTTGGGGATATGTCTTCAATTCTTATACTCATATTACATAAATTTGTCTTGGGAACGCCCTGAACTTTAAAGTTTTATTAAGATTTTCTGCAAGTAAAGCCTCTCTCTCTAAAACTTTATCAGGGCGTAGTCTTGTCAACTTACCTTCAGCACCTGTCAATTCCTCAACCAATTTTGTTTTTTCGTCTTTTCCTTCTGTTGCCAAAGATTGATAATCCATTGTAAGTTCAGAATCTGGTGTTTTAAGGTTACCACTAAATTTACCTCTAACTTTTGATAAAACTTCTTTACAACTAGCAATAAACCAATTTCTAACCCAAACTTGTGCTGGGTGATTTAAATCAACCCAAGATAATTTATCGATAGGTACGTCAGAAGGTAATTTAATTATGTCAGGATTTGACTTCAAACAATTATCTCTATCCTCGGGACCAACATCATAATACCAATACCATACTTTACCTTTTGCTAATGTGGAATTACCGAAATCAAATTTACCTCCTGGTGTGTTCATTAAATGTATAGCTTTCTTACCACCAGGTAATGCGGTAATTCTATACGTTAAATCACCTGCAATGATTCTTCTTTGGATATTGATTTCTTGCATTCTTAATAACATATCAAATGCTGGCATCATAAAATATGAACCTGACATATTACCAAGTTGCGCGTATCCTGCCGGTCCTGATATACCACCTCCTGCAATACCACCAAACGTCCAAGGGTCGAACAACATATTATTTAATTCTGCGGGAGTAAACCATAGTAATTCATTAATTTCTCTATTTGCAGGTATTTCATAAATTTGTTGATTAGGAACCAACTGAATGTAATCCTTTTTTAATTCCCATTCACCACCGGCTTGTAAACCAACAATTTTTGAATATGCATATGTATATCTGGTTTCATAGTCTAAACTTTTTGTTACAAAAGCACGTGATAATGATTGAGTCTCTATATTTAAATTCCACAAACTTGTCCATTGCGATTCTATTAACCAATCATTAACGGATTGGGAGTATTGATCTATGGCAAACTCAAGTAAAGTATCCATTTGTTCGTCTTCTAATTCAACACTCCTTAATGGTGCCCCTAATAGGTGTCTAATTTGGGTGTATAACTTAGATCTTTCAGGTTCTGGTATGATTGCCATAATAATTGTTTTTATATAAATATTTTATTTTTTCATTCTTAAATCATATAGTTCATTTACAAATTCCCAATTTACACAATCCCAAAAGTTTTTAATGTATTGGTCTCTTTTGTTTCTGTATCTTAAATAATATGCGTGTTCCCAAACATCAAGCCCAAGAATCGGGTAACCCCCACCCTCAATCACGTTCATTAATGGGTTATCTTGGTTTGGTGTTGACATAATTTTTAATCTTCCTGTCTTAGTTAATATTAACCAAGCCCATCCCGAACCAAATCTATCTAATGCGGTTTTATTAAATTCTTCTTTGAATTTATTAAATGAACCATATTGTTTTTTTATTTTATCAAAAACAATACCTTTAGGTGTTTGTTTTGTGGGGGACAACATTTTCCAAAATAATGCATGATTAAATGCTCCACCAGCGTTGTTTCTAACTTTAGTATCAAACTTGCTTATTGATTTAATAATATCCTCAAGTTCTAAATCCCCCTTTCTACTTGAAAGTGCATCATTTAATTTTTTTACGTATCCTTTGTAATGTTTATTATAGTGTATATCCATTGTCTCAGGATCAACAAATCTTTTGATTGCGGAATATGAATAAGGTAATTTATCAATTCCGATTTTTTTCATTTCCATCAAGAATTCCTTCTGAACATTTTCTTTGTTTTTAATTTCTATTTGTTCAGTAATTAAGTCAATTTTTTTTGTTAGTTTTTTATACCCCTCAAATATTGATTCATCATATTGTGGAAATTTTTTTTCAAACATTTTTATAATTCTACCAGCATATGCATTTGCTTCATCTTCATTTCTACCCCCAATATCTGAACCTTTTTCTCTTCCTAAAACACCAAGTTGATATTCGTGAATCCATTCGTGAGCTAATGTCCTCATTATGTCTCTATTAAGTCTTTTCTTTGTTAAGACTTTTATAATGTGTTTGGTGTTTCGACTACCTGTAGTCATACCTCCTATTCTCTCACCGGTAAATACTATACCTACTTTATGTTTAAGAGGGAATTTTGTGTTTAAAAACTTTATAAAATCCTCATAAAGATTGTGATCTTTTTTAGGTAAATCGGAATTATGATATTTTATTGATACGTTCATTATCAATAAATATCATTCATTGATAGTTTTATCTCATTGAGTTAATAGAGTTAAGTATTTCCTCAACAGTATCTCCACCACTTTCTATTGAGGTATCTCCCATTACGGTATTAATAATTTGTTTTTTTCTATTTAAAATATCATAGATTGCACCCTCAATTGTATTATCAAATAAAGGATAATAAACAAGAACATTATTTTTTTGTCCATAACGATAAGCTCTATCTTCGGCTTGTGCGTGTTCCGCAGGAACGAATGATAAATCATTCATAATAACAACCTCAGCAGAAGTTAAAGTTAAACCAACACCTGCTGCTTTAAGATTACCTACAAATACTTTAATCTTTTCATTTTCTTGGAATTGATCTACGGCATATTGCCTTTGGGGTTTTGTACAACTACCGTCTAAATAAACGGATTGTTTACCAAAATGATTATGTATCAGTTGTAAAGTATCTGTAAAATTTGTAAATATGATAACCTTTTTACCCTGCTCAATTATGTTTTCCGCAAATTCAATAGTGTTTTTAACTTTTTCATTTGCAATTATTTTTCTAACCTTCATCAATTTACTGAACTGAATTGTTAAAGATGATGATTCGTCTGATTTGTTATCATACCAATCATAATACTCTCCCATCATTTCTTCATAATCTTTTGATTGTAATCTCAAATATATGGGTGATATAATTTTATCAGGTAAATCAAGAACATCTTCTTTTAATCTTCTTAATATTTGTTTTGATGTTCTGTCTCTTAGTTCTTCTAAATTTGATGCTCCTTGAACATTCCATACTTTTCTATTGCCCGCTTTGAATTGGTATCCCTGACAGTATCGGATAGCATAAGCCATCCAATTCTGTGCAACGGGACTTTCGATGATACTCAAAAGATTATAATAATTCATCGGACGTGATGTCATTGGTGTTCCTGTGAGTAACCAAACTCTTTTTATATTTTTAACAAAGTTGTTAATTATTTTTGTCCTTTGTGCTTGTGCATTAGATACCATATGAGCTTCATCTAAAATAACAAGTTCAAAATTTGACTGAACAAGTAGTGAGTTTGATATATCTTTAATATCGTGAAAGTTTTTTAATATATCATAATTGACAATAACAAAGTCCGATTCGGTAGAATACTTTTTACCTTCGGCAATATACACACTTCTATCTGAATAGTTTTCGATTTCTCTTTGCCAATTTATTTTAAGTGATGCGGGACAGATAATTAAAATCTTTTTAGCTCCCGTTTCTAACGCCGCAATAATAGTTGATGTGGTTTTACCAAGTCCCATATCGTCAGCCAATATAAATCTACGAGAACCAACCAATTTTTCTATTGCTTCTTTTTGATGTGAAAGTGGAGGACGATGTTCGTATTTAGAATAGTCAATCTCAACTTTTTCTACCGTATGGGATTTAATTAATGCTGACTTAGGAATCCAAAATTCAGATAAAACGTCTTTTTCAAAAAATTTTCCCCATATATGGTATGACTTTTCTTTTTCCACTAAAAGTTTTTCAATATATATTTTTTCAGGGGTTTGAAACAAATACTTTTCTTCCGCGAATTTTTTAGCAAAATAAGTATCTAACTCAACCCATTTTCTTGCTATTTTCGGTCTAACATTATAATACGAATTTATGTAATCAGATTGTGTCCTTGTTGGGTAGAATTTTTTACTTTTTTCTTTTTTTTCTTTTAGATACAAAATAAAATTGTTAGCACCCGAATACACTTCTAAAATATCTAATGCTTTTTGTTCTATTGTTTTCGAGGTAATCTCCAAAATAAACAGTTTTATACAATAATAATTATTATTTAGATATTTATCAATAAAACTGTTTTTATGTCAAATAAAGTTCCAATAACAAGGTTAGGTAAATTTTTTGGTGAAAACGACTATAATCTTGATATTTCTATGGGTGAAGAATGGTTAATTGGTGATATGAATTTTACTTGTGTCCTTTATCGTATTGACAGATATAAAACAAAAACAGATGATGTGTATGGTGAGACTTTAGAAGATGGTATTAAGTTTTTACCTCCTGTTGAGTTTAATGCATATATACAAGTATCGGCACCTGAAAATAAAATGATGGGAACTACAAGGATTGATCAAATGGAACCTGGTAATGTTAGGATATCAATTTATCAAAAAACTTTAGACGAATTAGGTGTTGATATTAATTTTGGTGATTATATTGGTTATTATGAGAGTGAAACTGTTGTGAGATATTATACCGTAAATAATGATGGTCGTGTTGTTTCCGACAACAAACATACTTATGGTGGTTATAAACCTTTTTATAGAACAATTTCTGCATCTCCTGTTGGACCTAATGAATTTAGAGGATTATGAAAAATTTAAATAAAATGAAAATTATTTTGTCTGAATCACAATATTTCAGAGTAAAAAAATTAATTGAGTCTTCAGAAGATGATATTGATAATAATGTGGAGCCGACAAAATACACTTATTTATCAGTAAAACTTTGGGAAAAGGGGAGAACTAAAAAATATTTTTTCAATAAAGTAAAATCTGTGGAAGATAAAAACCCAATACCAGGAAAAATTAAAATTGTTGGTAGCTCAGGTGATTTTATATTTGATAAAGATAAGATTAAAATCCAACCTGAAAGAGAGGTAATAAGTATTGATAAAGATGAATTTGACAAAAATTATAAAATAGAGGGTTCTTCCGTTCCCTCAACTATTGGTATAAATTCTAAAACAATATTATCATCCCTCAAAATGGCTTTTCCTGATAATTGGATGGAAGAAGATGAGATTTATAGTGCTGGATTGAGAGGAATTTACACTATTGGTGATAAAATCGGAGACCCTTTAGAAGATTGGTCGATTATGAATTATTTTGATACCAAATTAGAAATTCACGATTTATTATATTTGAGATATAAAGAGTTAGATTCTAATGAAGATATGTCCGATTGGTTAGTGTCTACATTTAGAAATGACAAAGAATTTATTAATTTTTTGGTTAATCGTCAATGGAAATCTATTGAAAGTGGTATAAAATTAGAAAAACAATCAGTTAATAATGTTATAACTAAATTGGGTATATCTGATGTTGTTTACTATCCTTTTGGTTCTAAAATGGATAGGTGGTATGGAATAGATGTTACAATCTCTGGTTTGAACTGTCAGATTAAACCAATGTCTTCTTTTTACGAAAAAGATGGGAAATATATAATAAATACTTATGGTATGAGAGATTACAAATCAAAAAGAAAAGTTGACAGAATTATTTTTGCTAATAAGAATCAAATTTTGATATTTAGAAACTCAGATTATGATGTAGTATCGAGATCTAAAGTTATATTTAATATAGAACCAAAAATATTTTAAAAATGCCTTTACCAAATAAAATAAAAAAAAAGATACCTTTAACTCAGTCTAAAACATTATATCCAAGAAGAGTTGAATTAAAGGAAATGATAGAAATGGATGGTACATATTTACCTAAGTCTCTATTACATGCCGATTTGGATAGGGGTTTTTTGGATTTTGTTAAAGATGAACTTAGATGTGTTGTTGAAGGGAAAACCATACCAACAGTTGATATTTTAATCTCAACTCAGAATTGGAGTCAATTTGTAGAAACTTGGGATTTTCAAAATATAGACAAAAATGCCGAACCTCCGTTCATTACTATAATCAGAACACCTGAAGTAAAATATGGTTCTAATCCTGCATTAAGATATAATATACCAAATAGACGACAATATTATTATGCTCAAGTACCAACTTGGGATGGACAAAGACACGGTATGGACATTTATAAAATACCCCAGCCAGTACCTGTAGATATAAAATATACCGTTGCAATAATTTGTAACAGGATGAGAGAACTGAATAAATTTAATCAAATTGTTTTAGAAAAATTTTCATCAAGACAAGCATATCAAGTAATTAAAGGACATTATATTCCAATAATTAATGACGACATTTCGGATGAATCGGTAATGGATTTGGAAAAAAGAAAAGTTTATATTCAAAAATATACTTTTACTATGTTAGGGTTTTTAATTGACGAAGATCAATTTGAGATTCAACCAGCTGTTACAAGAATACTTCAAATGTATGAAACTGATATAACAACACCAAAAAGAAGACTTAAAAGAGAAGAACCACCACCACCATCGGTATATGTAGAAACCTACCCTCCATCAGGTTCGACTCAATCAACTTATACCTTTGATTACACTACTAATTTGAAATTATCATATTCTAATAATGTGGATAATTTTGATGTATTCATAAATGGAGATTTTTATGGGAATACTTTAGAAGAAATTCAAATTAATACAGGAGACGTTTTAACTTTGAATATTATCAAATATGTGATATCAGATAATGCGGTATTATCTTTTGTTAGGGAATTAATATAATTATTCCCCATATATATCTTTCTTTTCTTTGCATTTTTCTAATATGAGATTTTCCAAAAATTTATACATCTTAATACCACGCTTATCACAGTACTTCTTCAAAACATCGTGAACCTCAATCGAAATCTTCAAATTTTTTATCTTCTTGACATCATTATCCATAGGTAGAAAAAAGGCAGAAAATAATCATACCAATATATAAATAGTTTTATTTAAGTAAAGTTTTTGGTTAAATCCACAATATTTATATTAAAATAAATCTTATAAATTAAAAAAACAAAATGGCAACTAACAGTAAAGTATTTGTATCACCAGGTGTATATACTTCAGAAGTTGATTTGAGTTTCGTTGCTCAAAGTGTTGGTGTAACAACTTTGGGTATTGCGGGTGAAACTTTGAAAGGACCTGCTTTCGAACCAATTTTCATAAGAAACTTCGACGAGTTTACAACTTACTTCGGGGGTACTTCACCAGAAAAATTTGTGAATACTCAAATCCCTAAATATGAAGCGGCGTATATCGCAAAGGCTTATTTACAACAATCAAATCAGTTATTTGTAACCAGGATATTAGGTTTATCAGGATACGACGCTGGACCTTCTTGGTCAATTCTAACTGTAGCAAACGTAGATCCAACAACTATTGGGTTTGATTGTGCAAGTGGTGTCACGGTAGATTGTGAAAAAGTTTGTACATCCGCAAATACTGAAGATATCTTAGTTAATTTTAGTGGATGTAATAATTCTGCAGATAGTATTGTATTTTTAAATTCATTTCCATCAGAAATACAAGATATGTTTAACGAACAATATCAACAATTTGATGGTGGGGTGTCCTCAATTAGTTCTAATATAACTAATTCTATTTTTGGAATATTGTCATTGGACAATCCTACAACAGGAAAAACGATTGATTATTTTGGTTCTATTGATGTTGATGATTATACAGGGTTTACAAATCCAACTTTTTCCTCATTTACTGAAAATAACGTTTTTGAAGTCCCTTCTGTTAATTTAAATGAAACTGACTTAACTTCTCCGTTTAATGATACTTGGTATTATGCAACATTTGATAATACTGGAAATGGTAATTACACAGGTTATTCATTTTATTCGTATTATACAGGAGTAACGCTTACAACAACCTCATCAACTTGTGCATCATTCTACAACTTTTCAATAAGTGGTAATTCAGGTGTTATAAATTACAACACTAATGTTATTGATATATGTTTACCTTCTGGGTTTACAAACGTGTATTCAGCTCTTACTCCTACTTTTAGTGCTTGTACAACTGCGGTAACGGTTAATGGAGTTACGCAAGTTAGTAATTCAACAAGTGTTAACTTTTCTGCGGAAACCTTAACTTATGTGTTAACATCACAGGATGGTTCAGTAACAACGACTTGGACTGTAAATATCTATCCTTATGATCCTTGTATACCTTGTCCCGCAACTAGTGGTGGTAATCAAGATTTAGGTGAAATTACAACTTGTTATTCAGGTACAGTAGTTGGTAAACTTTACAAATTTACAGGTAATTCTTACAGTGATTTTGATAATTTAGTTGTTTCCACATTAAGATCGAGAGGTATTTCAAATTATACTGATGGTGAAAACCCAACTTGGGAGGTGACAGGTTTAACAGACGTTTCTTTGGATATGACAGGTGCTTATTCTGGTGTAACCAAAAATCCTTATTTACCATTTTTAGTTAATGCAACAAACTACAAAGGAGAAACATTCTCATTTGAGACATCAATGTCAATATCTGACGCAAAATACATCAGTAAAGTTTTTGGTTCTAGCAACTTCGGTAAAAATAGATTTAATGTACCTTTAATGATGGAAGAAAGATTCCAATCTCTTTTAAATTATGGTTATAGAAAAGGTTATATTAGAGGTTTAAATCCTGAATTAGTTTCATTGGATTCGGCACAAAGTGAAAGTTCAACATCGATTGGTTGGTATCTTGACAGATATCAGTCACCAAGTTCTCCTTGGGTTGTGTCAGAATTAAGAGGTACAAAAGTGTATAACTTATTTAAATTCTACACAATTGCTGATGGTAACAATGCTAACACTAATGTAAAAATGTCAATTGCGGATATATCATTTGCGAATCAAACATTTACAGTGTTAGTAAGAGATTATTATGATACCGATTCAAATCCTACAGTATTGGAGAAATTTACTAACTGTTCTATGGATCCAAGTCAAAATAACTTTGTGGCTAAGAAAATAGGTACGTTAGACGGTGAGTTCGAGCTGAACTCTAAATATGTAATGGTTGAAATGAACGAAGATGCACCTGTTGATTCACTACCTTGTGGATTTGAAGGATTCAACTTTAGAGAATATGCGGGAGCAACCTCTCCATTCCCAATCTTTAAAACTAAATACGATTTTCCAGGTGAGGTTATTTACAATCCTCCATTTGGTTTACCTTCAGGTAATGACAATTTAACAACTACAGGTGGTGATAACGTTAGAAGGACATACCTTGGTTTGTCAAATTTCTGGGGTTATGATCCTGATTTTTATGAATATGTTGGTAAACGTAATCCTATTTCATCTTGTGATTTAGAAGGATCGGAATGGTCTTATAGAACAAGAGGTTTTCATATGGATATAAATGCGAGTGTCTTAACAATCGGTAACGCATTCTCAACAAGCGGAACCCCAAGATTCTATGTTGGTGATGCACCGTTTGCTTCAGAACCTTTAAATGAAACAAGCCCATATTACAGATTGTTCTCTCGTAAATTCACTTTGTTTGTACAAGGCGGGTTTGATGGTTGGGATATCTACAGAGAAAGAAGAACTAATGGTGACAGATATGTCTTAGGAAGACAAGGATTCCTTAATGGGGCTTGTCCATCTGATAGATACCCACAAGCAGTTGGTTGGGGGGCATTTAAACAAATATCTATTGGTGATGGAACAAGAAATTATGCGAATACAGACTATTATGCATATCTATTAGGGATTAGGACATTTTCAAACCCTGAGGCGGTTAATATCAATGTGTTTGTTACACCTGGTATTGACTATGTAAATAACTCTGACTTAGTTGGTGATACTGTAGAAATGATAGAATTTGATAGAGCAGATTCGTTGTATATCACAACAACACCTGACTATAATCTATTATTACCAACAACAACAGGACAAGATGGATTGATTTACCCTCAAGAAGCTGTTGATAATTTAGAGGAAGCAGGTATTGATTCTAACTATACTGCGACTTACTATCCTTGGGTATTAACTCGTGATACCGTTAACAACACTCAAATTTACATTCCGGCAACTGCGGAAGTAACAAGAAACTTGGCATTGACAGATAATATCGCATTCCCTTGGTTCGCAGCAGCAGGTTATACTCGTGGTATTGTTAACTCAGTTAAAGCACGTAAAAAGTTAACTCAAGAGGATAGAGATACTCTATATGTAGGTAGAATTAACCCAATTGCAACCTTCTCAGATGTTGGTACAGTAATTTGGGGTAACAAAACTCTTCAAGTTAGAGAATCTGCACTTGACAGAATTAACGTAAGAAGATTGTTACTACAAGCTCGTAAATTGATTTCAGCGGTTTCTGTAAGATTACTATTCGATCAGAATGACGAACAAGTAAGACAAGATTTCTTAAATGCGGTTAACCCAATCTTGGATTCAATCAGAAGAGATAGAGGTTTATATGATTTCCGAGTTACAGTTTCTAGTGATACTGCTGACTTAGACAGAAATCAAATGACTGGTAAGATTTATATCAAACCTACTCGTTCACTCGAGTTTATTGATATAACATTCTACATTACTCCAACAGGAGCGTCGTTTGAGAATATCTAATAAAAAAATAAAAAAAGAAAAGGGAGACAGGTTCTCCCTTTTTTTTATGTGTGTGATATTTATTAATATGAATTATATTAGTTTGACACGACAAATTATCAAAGAAATGGTTGATGATTTGGAAGAAAAAAAATATGGATTAAAATATTATGCATTTGATTGGGATGATAACTTGATGAAAATGCCAACACAAATTATTCTTTTAAATGAAGAAGGTGATGAGGTTGGTATGTCAACTGAAGATTTTGCAGAATATAGAACAGATATTGGAAAAAAACCTTTTACATATAATGGAGAAACAATAGTTGGTTTTGCGGATAATCCATTCAGATTTTTTGGCACACAAGGAGATTCAAAATTTATGACAGACATTGAGGATGCTCCATTAGTTAGAGGTCCTTGGAGAGACTTTGTTGAAGCAATCAATAACGGTTCAGTTTTTGCAATTATAACAGCTCGCGGACATCATCCAAATACGTTAAAAAAAGGAGTTCTTAAACTTATTTTAATGGGACGTGGAGGTTTAAACAAGGAACAATTAGTTCAAAGTCTTATAGAATACAGAAGAATTATGGGATTAAAACCAATAACAAATGAAAGTTGGTTGATAAGGGATTACTTAGAAAGATGTAGATTTTATCCTGTGAGTTATGGTGAGGGTTCGGCAACAAATCCTGAAGAGGGCAAGGTTAGAGCAATGGAGGAGTTTATAAATTATGTAAAAGGGATGTCATTTAGATTACAGAAAAAAGAATATAAATTTGTTAATGATGTAAGTAATAGATTTGTCCCAAAAATGCCAATGGTAGGTTTTTCAGATGATGATGTAAGAAATGTAGAAGTAATGAAAAAACATTTTGAAAAGAAACCAGATAATATATTAAAAACTTATTTAACTAAAGACGATGAAAAAACTATGATGGAGCAACTAGTAATAAGAACTTTAAAGAAAATTAAATCAAAGTAAATAGAAAAAATTTTACAACGATATATTTATAATAAAATAATAAACAAAAATTTAAAACAAAAAAATTATGGCTGATTTGTTAATGAAAATGCCAGTTCCTTACGAACCGAAAAGACAGAACAGATTTATTTTGAGATTTCCATCTTCTTTAGGGATTAATGAATGGTTTGTTGAAAGTGCGGCAAGACCTTCCATCAAGATAAATTCAACAGAAATACCCTTTTTGAATACATCAACTTATGTCGCAGGTAGGTTTACTTGGAGTTCAATACAAGTAAAATTCCGAGACCCAATCGGTCCTTCCGCTTCACAAGCTCTTATGGAATGGGTTCGTCTATGTGCTGAATCAGTAACGGGTCGTATGGGTTACGCTGCTGGATACAAAAAAAATGTGGACATCGAAATGTTAGACCCAACTGGTGTTGTTGTGGAAAAATGGATATTAGAAGGAACATTTATGACAGATGTTAACTTTGGTTCATTAGCATACAGTCAAGATGCATTGGCTGATGTTACAGCTACTATGCAAATGGATCGTTGTATTCTTGTGTACTAAATTATTAATTATATTAAATTACATCCCATATGGTTTACCGTATGGGATTTTTATTTACAAAAAAAATATGTAAAGTATCTTTATAATAAAAAAAGTATATGGAAGATTATGCATTACAATATGGGCAAACAGATTTTAATTTACCACACGATGTTGTGAAATTACCATCAGGTGGTGTTTTTTATAAATCTAAGAAAAAAAGTGTAAAAGTTGGATATTTGACTGCGGTTGATGAGAACATTTTATCAAACATTAACCCCGAAAGATCGATAAGAGAGACTGTTGTTTTACCTTTATTAAGAAATAAGATTTATGAACACGATTTAAGACCTGAAGAACTATTAGATGGTGATACTGAAGCGTTATTGATTTTTTTGAGAAACACTTCTTTCGGACCTGAATATAGAGTTAATCTTAGGGATCCAAAAACTAATGCCACATTTGAAACAAGTATAATGTTGGATGAGTTAAATATTAAAAAAACAAATTCATCTCCTGATGAGAATGGATATTTGACAACTACTTTACCTAGAAGTGGAAATGAAGTTAAACTTAAATTATTAAATGTTCGGGATTTAATGGAAATTGAAACTGTAATTAGTTCTTACCCTAAAGGAAGGACAGCACCCGTCCAAACAACAAGATTAAATAAAATGATTGTTAGTATAGATGGAAATGAAGATAGAATGTACATTTCAAAATTCATAGAATCTATGCCAATAATGGATTCAAAACATATCAAGAATTTTCTATTTGAAAACGAACCAAGATTAGACTTAACAAAAGAAGTAATAGCCCCGTCAGGAGAAAGAGTAATGGCAGACATTACTTTTGGGGTTGAATTTTTTCGGCCTTTCTTCTGATTATTCAAAGTACCTTTTAGATGAGTATTACATTTTAGCAAAATTTCTTCGTACTACCTATACGGAATTTCTTAAAATGCCAACATATGTAAGACGTTATTTAATTGACAAAATTGTTAAGGAACACGAAAAAAACAATTAAAAAACGTATTTATAAATAAAAATTATGTTTAGTCCAACTGACTCTGGTGATCCGGAAAAAGAAAGTCAATCTACCGCTGGTTATTCTTATACTTCATATGACATATTAGGTGAGACCGCAAAATTATATAATGGGTTAACCTCTCTTAATTTAAATCAGATAAAAACTGCTTTTTCTAATTTTACCACAAGTATTACTGGTAATTTTGGTATATCCGCAATATTTGAGGCTGTTTCAGATTTAGATAAAAAAAGTGCGGACTTAGTTAAAGTTTTGGGTGTTGGAGGGCAAAGAGGTGCCGAATTACAAACTACTATAGCAGATGCAATACCACAATTTTTAGAAATGGGTTTAAAGGCTGATGATGCAAGTGGTACATATGAAAAATTAATTAAAAAATTTGGTACAAATCTAAAACTTTCTGATGAACAACTCGCGTCTTTGGCTGCGACAGCCAAAGTTACAGGAATTGAAGTGGATGTTTTGGCTGAAAACTTCAGAAACGTGGGATACAATTTAGAAAGTGTTGAAAAAAGAATGATGGAAGTAACCAAAATTGCGAATCAAGCAGGTGTTACTGTGGCTGCAGTTGCGGGTGGAGTTTCTACCAATTTAGGTAAAATGAACTTATTTAATTTTGAAAACGGAACAAAAGGTTTGGCAAAAATGGCGGTTCAAGCAAGTAGATTGGGAATCGATATGAAAAGTGTTTTTGCGGTTGTTGAAGATGTTTTCAATCCTGAGAAAGCAATTGACTTGGCGGCTAGTTTACAAATGTTAGGTGTAAGAACTGGTGAATTATTGGATCCACTTAGACTTATGGATTTAGCACAAAATGATCCAACAGAATTACAAAATCAAATTGTAAATATGTCAAAAGAATTTGTTAGGTTTAATGAACAAAATCAGAAGTTTGAAATTATGCCAGGGGCAAAAAGAAGATTACGAGAAGTTGCGGGAGCTCTTCAAATGGGCGCCGAAGAATTTGCGAGTATGTCTATCAAAGCTGCGGAGTTTGATACTAAAATGAAACAAATTAAATTTTCTCCTGATATTAATGAAGAAGATAAAGAATTAGTGGCAACTCTTTCACAAATAAATGAAAAAGGAATTGCTCAGATAAAAGTAAGGAAGTTTGATGAGCAAGGAAAACCTTTAGAAGAACAATTAATTAATGCGAGTGATATTACTGCGGAACAAATCAAAGATTTGAAAAAACAACAAGAACTGGAAGGACAATCTATGCAAAAAATTGCAATCGATCAACTTAGTGAGGCAGCAAAAACAAATGCAATTTTAGATAAAGCTATGTCTGCTTTCAGATACGGATTAGCCGGTACTGAAATACCACAAGAAATTTATAAAACAGGATTAAAAGGTGTTCAAGCAATGGGTGGATTATTACCCGATGAAAGTGAAACATATAGAACAAACACAGAAGCAGTATTGAGTAGTCTTAGTTCTACTTTAAAAGAATATGGTATAGATGTTGGTGATATTGGACAAGAAATGAAAGACGGATACAAAACGGTAATTGATTGGATAGAAACAACTTTTAAGGGTCCACAAGCAAAGGTTCAAAGTATGAATAACGTCCAAAAGGTAGAAAACCTTACAAGTTCTGACTTGGCTTTATTGAATGAAATGCAAAAATTACAAGCAACCGAAACAAAACAATTTGTTGGTAAATTGGATGTTGGGGATGCCACAATTAATGTAAATGTAAAAGTACCCGATTTGTTAACTCAAGATCAAAAAAATCAATGGATGACGTATGCTAAGGAGTATTTCTCAAATGCTGAGAATGTTAACAATATAATGAAGTCATACGTGAATCTAGTGGAAAAAAATGCTGGACTTACATCTTCAAAATAATTATAAAAATATATTTTATGTATTTATAGGAAAAGATAAAGTATGTCGGATAGTATATTGTCATTTGCTAATTCATCGTCATTTAGAAATACATTAATTGCGAGAAATTTAGCCCCTTATCAAGTACAAGGTGTATATACTCCACCTGCTGGTAATGTTACCTATGAAGCATCACCATTAAGTGACAGTAACGTTATAGATTCACCCGATTTTTTAATATCAACCAATGTCAGAGCAAATTTACTTTATCCATTAAATGAATATGGGCCTGAACCAGGTTTTGTTGGAAAATATACCGTACCTGGACAACCTTATCCTGTTGAATCAAATAAAGGACCATATGATTATGGTGAAGCAAATATTGATTTAGTTAATGAATTTTATATTGACTTAACTTATGTGAATAACAAATATGGACCATCAGAAGGAACATATAAAGATATGTATGTTGTAACGGATTCGTTACAAAACGTTTCTTTATTTTCCCCTTACTCAAATACAGATGGATTCCCAATAACGTTTATTCCGTCCTTTTATAGTCCATTTCAAATCCTAACAAGTAATAATCCATTTGGTTCTGACGGAACTTTATCACAAGATTCTTACTTAGCAAAAATAGGTGCAACATATCTGAAAGGATATTTTAATGAAAGAATTGCATCAGAAATAGAACAACTTACAGTTGGATCGATAAACTTAGATACTTTATCGGATCCGTTTAGTGCGAGTTTATTAGCGACAGGACAACAACCATTTTTTATAAAAAATTGGAAAATCACAGTACCTGAAAATCCTGTCTTAGCTGCTGTATCATTTGCAAATAGATTATCAGGTACATACTTTCCTGTGTCATTTATTCCTGGTGATTATTTCAATGAGAATAATCCTGAAGCAAATGTTTCAGGTGCATTAAACACCGCAAATAATCTTACGGGAGGTGCATTAGGTGGTGTACTTAACAAATATAGAAGTCCTTCTGAATTATTTTTGGCGAACACCGGTAATGGACAACAATCCATATTATTTGCAAATTTAAATTATAATTTATATCGTCCGTTATATCAAAAAAATCTTATACAAGGGGCGTCTCAGGCGATTAATAATTTATTTAATGGTGATAATGGTGGTGGTGGATACTATGTTGGTAACCAAAACGCGGAACCAAGTCAAATAACAAACCCATCAAATGAAGTTGCGGTTGATAGATTTGGAAAACAACAAGCAACTTTAGTATATGGACCTGATGAATTAGGAAAAATATACGAAGGAAATGAAGGTAAACTTAATTTTGGTTTAGGGGCTAGATCGCATCACGATGGTGATGGTATTGACGGTAAATTTGTTTGGACATCACCAAAATACAGACCTAACGCTGGATTTAAAGTAGGGAGAGGTGGAGAAGTTTTTCAGTTAGATAATGAATTTAATATTATTGAAGGACAATATAGTCAAGATCAATCGATAGACGTTGATTTTAAAGGGGGTTCTATTTTAGATAATACACAAAGAATCATTAATTCTGCTGACAATGTTCAGGGAGCAAAAAAATTAAAACACGTTGGTAATGCAATAAACCAAGTATCAAAAGTTTTCAATGATGGTTATAAAGAATTAACAAAAGGTTCACAAGTTATTGCATATTATGATTCAACAACAGGAAGTAATACAATTGGAGAAAGTGGATTTGAAGTTGGAAGAGAATATTGTAGAGTTTTTCAAAAAGATACACCATATTACACATATGCTGATTTACAAAAAACAGATGGTATTACCACATCGGGAAGAAGATTTCATAATTCTGTTTTTGATAACACATATAATTTAAATATTGTTCCTTTAAGAAATCCAGGATCAACTAACATTGTTGATAATAAAGTAAAAAAATATATGTTTTCACTTGAAAACTTAGCTTGGAGAACTTCTAGTGAACCTGGTTATCGATATGACGATTTACCAATATGTGAAAAAGGACCGAATGGGGGAAGAACAATGTGGTTTCCACCTTATAATTTAACTTTTAATGAAGATAGTAAAGCAAATTGGACACCAACGAGTTTTATAGGAAGACCTGAACCTATTTTTACATATAAAGAAACAACTAGAACTGGTAGTATTTCTTGGACAATTGTTGTCGATCACCCATCAGTGATGAATACAATTGTTAGACAACAATTAAAAAGTAAATCACCACAAGAAGTTAATTCAATTTTAGATTCATTTTTTGCCGGTTGTGTAAAATATGATTTATATGATTTAGCAATTAAATTTAATACTATACCAACATCTGAATTATACACATATCAACAAATATTAAATGAGCCAAGAAAAACTCAAGAAGAGATTGAAACGGTTATACAAGGAATAAGTGTGGATTACTCTTTAGGAGGTATTGATGACGCTGGTGGACAAGGTGGTGGTGATGGAACATTAACCACAGATATTACAATAGAGATTGAACAAGGACCATCAATTGAAGAAGAAGTACAATTAAGAGATTTGGATGCATTCCAAGACTATGCATTTTATTTTGAAAATGATTCACCATATTATAACCAACCTATAAAAAATATTTCAGACCCTGCAGAGTGGAAAGTTGCCGGACCTTGGTCTAGAGATTATAAAGTACCTTGTAATTATGAAAATTGTGATTATGAGGCGTATTATGATTTTTATTTAAGTTTGAGAAATAAAAAATACGTAACAAATGCTCCCGAAGTTTGTTGGGGTAGATTAAGCGGAAAAACAGAAGTATTCAAGAAAGAAGGGGTGCAACCATTCTTTGAAAATGTTGTGATAGATAATTTTGATGTAATCAAAAATGAATTGATGCCAAAAATAAAAGAACTTATTGTTGAAAAAAACGCAGTAGTTCAGATACAATTAGTAGGTTCCGCATCTCCAATACAAGTAAGTCTTGATTATAATAGATTTCTATCTGATAGAAGAATTGATTCAGTTGTTAAATGGATGAAAAAACAAAATGTTGGAGGTGAAGACTTTCAAAAGTTTTTTGATGAAGGAAAAATAATAGTCAACACCGAGTCTTTGGGTGAAGAAGCTATAATAACACCAAAAAGTAAAGATGGTACAAATTTTACAATAGATTGTAATCAAAACATTTTGGATGGACCTGTTTTTTCTACCGCTAAGAAAAATGATTACGGTGGTGAGTGGTACTCAGTACCTGCAATGGCGTGTAGAAAAGTAAGAATTAAATCAATTGTTGCAACAAGAAAAGTTAAACCACAAGAAGACCCGGTTGTCGATATTACTTTTGATCCTGTTGAAATACCTGATTCATCAGGAACAACAGGATCAACAACAATTTTAATACCACCTTTAAAAATCATAGATCAACCAGATCCTATTATAAGTGTTAAAGAAAATATTAGTAAAAAAATATTGAGACATTTATTTTCTGAATGTGATTATTTTGATGTTTTGAAAGAAACGGATCCTATGGTTTTTGATAGTTTAAAAGATAGAATAAAATATTTTAGCCCTACGTTCCATTCAATTACACCGGAAGGTTTAAATGCGAGGTTAACGTTTTTGCAACAATGTATGAGACCTGGACAAACTATTCCGGTAATTGGACCTGACGGTAAACCAAAATATAATGATGCTCAAAATACCGCATTTGGAGCCCCTCCTATTTTAGTTTTGAGAGTGGGTGACTTTTTTCATACTAAGATTGTCCCTCAAAGTTTAGGTATACAGTATGACCCTTTATTGTTTGATATAAACCCTGAAGGTATAGGTATTCAGCCAATGTTAGCAAAAGTGACGTTAGGATTTGAATTTATTGGTGGGCACGGTTTAGCGGAACCTATAAAACAATTACAGAACGCACTATCATTTAACTATTATGCGAATACTGAAATATATGATGAAAGATCTGTTGCAACTGAAGATACTAAAGAGAGAGACGAACAAGTTGTTGCGAGAATTGTTAAAGGAGCTGGGTCCGCTCCACCACCTGTAACAACGCAAAATGTTGTTAATCAAATCCCTCAAAAAGGTGGAGGAACAATTGGTACAATACAATCAACAAATTATGTGAACAATAATAATGTTGAGGAGGGGGATATTAGTTATACATCTTTAATAACTGAACTTTCAGAAAACACAAGAAATTATTTTACAACAATATTTAATCAATTCAGAACAATTACAAATGTTACAAACTATGGTATATTGTCCTTAGTTTACACGGATAGAAAATTTACTGATGGGAAATTTAGTGAATACGAAACTCCGACTGGTAATATTCCATTATACGGAAGATCTTTAACAATTGAAAGTAGAATACAAAGTTTAATTGAACAAACAATTCTTGACGTAAATAATGGTAATGCACCAATAATATTTGAAATAGAACCTTTCTCGGCACAACTTAACGCAACAAGTGCTCAAATTAGAGAACTACAAACAAAACTTGCGGATGAAGTTGCTAAAATGCAAAATAGATTAAATGAATATATAATTGAACCCGTAAATACAATTACAACATATCAAGAAAATTATAATTACATTTTAAGAAAAATGGATTTGATATGTAGTAAAGTTGATGGTACTAAAACAGAAAATGGTAAATATAAAGTTTATACTTTGAGTGGTGATAACCTTACAAAAATTACAGAAGAATATACACAGACTGTTGGTAACAAAGTTACAGATTTTAGTCTTAAATTTTTAAAAACTAATTTTTATGATCAAAATATATACGAAAATAATAATTTCGATCCTATTTTGACAATATTTGTTACTCCAGAACAAAGAAGGTTTTATATGACAATGTCACCGGTATTTTTAAATGACAATTTATATAATGACTTTGTTAATAATTTAATATCGGGTGAAAAAATAAAAACAAATACAAAATTAGTTGATAGTATAAAAAAATATTGTGACCTGTTCAAGAAAAATTTTATTAGTGAACACGATGAGGAAATTAAAAAATTCAATGATTTACAAGTGAGCGAAGATTATCAACAGTATGATAAATTCGAAATAGTTGAATTTGATTCTACGTTACAATATACCACAGATAACATTGGAAATACAAATCAAAAGAAAGATAGATTAAAAAATCTTTATAGTGATGTAAATTTAAACAAAGATGAAAAAACTTATAATGGAAAAGTAAAATTTAGTTAACTATGGCATTACAATATTATAATAGATATACTCAATTCCTTCAAAATGGGACACAGACAGTAGTTCCTTATGTTCCATTGCCTAATAAAACATCAGATATATCTTATATTTATAAAGTTGGGTATTCAAGAATGGACAAAATATCACAACAATTTTATAACTCACCATTTTTTGGATGGTTAATAATGTTAGCGAATCCCCAGTATACTGGATTTGAATTTAATATACCTGACGGTGCTGTATTGACTATACCATATCCATTATTAACTTCATTACAAGATTATAATGCAACGTTAGAAAACCAATTCTTTTATTATGGTAGATAGTACAGAAAATATACTTGTAGAATTTGATTATCAAAATATTTCCATAATCGATCCCAATAAAGTTGTGGATGAAGATGGAAAAGCAAAAGAACGATTAATAAAACAAGAAGACTTGGTTTATTATGCTAATTTAGAATGTTCTGTTTTACCAAGAACAAAGTTGGCGATTGGTGTTCCTTTGGAAGATTCTGTAAGAACAATATCTGTTGGTAAAATTAATTTTTTAAATCCTGGTAATAACAAATTTTTAGAAGAAATTTATGTTGATGAAATAACAGGAAAAGGTTCGTTAGAAGGTAAGGGGATTAACCAACAAAAAATAAATGCGATATCAAACCCAAATCAAAGTGATGACTATTTTTACCGTCAAACAACAATGACTAAAGGTAAAATTGGTGCGACAGATACAGGAATGTTAGGTATGAAACAAATTAATATTAATTATGGTACTGATTTTTTACCTGTAATTGATGTTACTTTGGAAGATGTTAAAGGGAGAGCGTTATTTGAGGCGGGAGCAAACTCACCATATGCTGCTTTTTTCCAATTACCATACCCTCTTTTTTACTTAACAATAAAAGGTTACCTTGGTAAAGCGGTTAGATTACCCTTGATGTTACAAAGTTTCAATGCTTCTTTTGAACCATCAAGTCACAATTTTAGAGTGCAATTAAAATTTTATACCTACAAGTATACAATTATGTCTCATATAAGTTGGCAGGCGATGATGGCAGCTCCATTAATGTTTCAGTCTCAAATAGAAACAACTTCACAAACTACTACAGGTGAAGGTACTAAAAACCAAGTAGTACAAAATGGGTGGTCTAGTAGAGGATATTCTAAAATGAAAGAACTTTATGCCGAATATAAATCAAAAGGACTTATTGATGATAATTTTCCTGAAATAACAATCCAAGAGTTACAAGTAAACCTCAATTCTTTTCTTAAAAATATAATTGATAATTATCCTAAAACTAACATAGACACTCTTGTTAGTATGGAACAATATTTAAAGACATTAGATTTTTATGAGCAGGAAGTATTATTATATGAAGGTAACAATTCTTGGTTTAACAAATATATGGATACAAGTAATCCATTTTATACTTTTCCTGCGAATGGTGAGTCAGAAGGTATTTTAGTTTATCAGTTTAAAAAAGAATATTCAACAGAACAACAACGGAATACCGCATTGACTGAATTGAGTAAAACAGTTGTTGGTAAAAATAACATTTTGAATAATAATTCTGTATTTGGTAATGGAAAACCTAACAACATACCTGTAGATATTTTTTTAAATTTAAATAATAAAACAGGAACATTTTATTACAATGGTACAATCCAAACTATAGATCCTGCAAAAACTTATTATCAAAGAAATAAAAAAGATATACCATTTTCCGCTGAAACCACTTTTAAGAATTTTATTGCATCACAATATGATGCATCACCAAAATTCTTCTTTAAAGGGTCTAACTCATTTCAAGAAAAAATAACTACAATAAGAGAAAATTATCAAACAAAGAGTCAAGAAATTGAACAAAAACTATCGGAAGAACTTGTTCTTAACATAAGTAAAAGTGCAAGTGAGGGAGGAATTGGATTTTCCCCAACGATTAGAAATGTCTTAGCGGTATTTTTAGCTCAAGGAGAATCTTTTCTTAGATTATTAGATGAAGTACACACAAAGGCTTGGGATTTGAGAGAGGATACATTAAGAAAAGCGGTTGTTTTATCAACATCTTCAGGTGCAAATAGTGTTGATTTGAAAAATGATTTAAGTGTTTTTGAAACACCAATTTATCCTTGGCCTCAAATTATTGTTGAGAACAATTTGAAAGAAGGTGAAAGATACGAATTAAAATATCCTGGTGATTTAAGTATTGCTGCTAAAATTAGGGCTTATCAACCTGAAATTTGGCCTGAGGTTGAATTTGTTGAAGACTTTATTAAAGCAATTTATGAAAGAAAAGTTCCCGACAAGTTTCCGACGGACACTACCAACACTTTATTAAAACCTAATAGGTTAAGTTTTAATGCGATTGAATTTCCTATCACCAATCAAGTTTATCAAAATGTTGAAGAAGTAAAATTTTTCTATGAAATATATGAAAGACTATTACTTAATTCATTTTATAGTAAATTAAGTAGAGATTCTAACAAGATTTTTAATATGACAGAACATTATGCTGAGTCTGAAGTTTTAAGTATGATAAAATCATTAGGTAATGATAACCCGTTTCTTACAAAGAAATTAAAAGAATATGATATTAATTCAAACATATATCTTTCATTCCTGAGACACATTTCAAATGGAGGTTCAGGTGAATCGTGGCAAAACTTTATAAGAGGTATTTTTAACACTGGTTATATAAACAATGAAGTTGAAAATTCATTTAGATTTATAAATCAAGACATATTTGCGAATCAAAAATCACAACCATTACTATCAGTAACAAATGAAAAATACCCACAAGAATATTTTGGAAGTTCAAATATAGTTGAAAATTTTGATTTCACAGACGTTTATCCAATAACAAATTTAAATTGGATAAATAATTATATGGCTGATGGTAACAATCTACAAAAAAGGGAAAACGTATTCAAAACAAACCAAGTTTTGGAATATAATACCACAATAAAAAGTATCAGTAATTTTGATAACAATGTAGAATCAAAGGATAAACAACCTGTTACAAATTTTAATTATAAGACAAATAACAGCGGAACATTTAAACAAAGTTTGGATTTAACTAATTTACAAAATTTTTATGAAAATAGGAAAATATTAGAACAATACACTACGGAAGGGAACATTGAATATTTTGATTATAATAACAATTTAACACCAAATCAAACAACTTCAATGTTGAATACACCGTATTTTATAAATGCAATACAAGAAGGGGTATTCAAATTCAGATTCACAAATGATTTATACCCATATAAGAACGCTGCATATCTATTTTTAAATAGTTTACCGTTAGCAACACTTAGAGAAAAATATAAAGAAGATAACAATGGTAGTTTTAATGATTTAGATTATATTTTCTCAACATTTAAAAAGTATGGTGCAATACATAGATTACCTTATGCGTGGATTCTTAAATACGGTTCTATTTGGCATAGATATAAAAAATGGTTAGAAGATGAAGAAGATATTTTAGATTCAGTATGGACAGATTTTAATTATTTGGATAACTACGATCCACAACTAAGTGCTTTAACTAAAACATTTTCTTTAGTTTTAAATTCAGTACCACAGGATATTGTATTACAGCAAACATTTACAAACGGTTCTGATGAACAAGACGTTATAAATGTTGGTTTTTATCCTAAACTTTTGGATGACTTTAATACTTTCATACAAGGAAGACGTGTTTTCGAAACATTAGTACCAATATCAGGAACTTGTACAATATCAGGAAGTGTATTAACAGTAACTGCGGTTAGTGGTAATGATTTGTTTGATGGTGCAATTATATCAGGTCCTGGTATATCTTTTGCAACAACAATAACAGGACAAACAAGCGGTACTATTGGTGGTATTGGGGAATATTTGGTAGACATACCACAATCAATTGATAGTCCAGTCAATTTTGTAGTTGGAAATCCACCAAACCAATTTTATTCTGATGATGAAGTCCAATTAGCAATCAATAATGGTGTTTTATTTATGAAAAATTCACCATTATCTACAATAATAAAACCAAATGGATTTGATTCAACTAATCCTAATCGTTCATTGACGTTGAAACCGTGGAGTTGTTATGTATCATCTCCAGATGGGGCGAACATTTACCCAATGCCATCATTCGGTTCTAATGTTAATCAAACAAATTTTGAATGTTTTAGAAATGATGGAACACTTAGAACTGAAGTTGAAAATAATCCTGCAATGTTTAATGGTTCCGTAAGATTATTTTGGAAAGCACCTAATTATGGGTATTTTGATAATAATAAACTAACAAAACCAAACCCCGACAGTTATATGAAAAAAGTATTCAACAAACAGTCGGTACAAGAAAATTTCTCAATAAACCAAACATCAACAGAATACTCCAAAATAAGTGAAATATTTACAACATTTGAAAAAGATATTTTGGATTTAATGGAAACAGAGTTTCTTAATTTTAGTAAATCATTTTATGATTTTACAAGTAATATAAAACCAACAATTGTTGGAGATACTACACAAACAAACACAACTAACGGGAATTTTCAATCATTAATGAGACAAATGATGAAAATACCAAAACCACAAAATACGGATAACTCAACCGTTGTTATATCTGAAATACAAGAAGCTCAAGTTAAAAACTTTGAACAATACTTAAATCAATTTATGGAATATAAAGTTAGTATGGTTTATGGTAACCCATCTAATTTTGATAGACAATTATTTTATTCATATTCAAATCAAGTATTTTTCGATCCGATAAGTTTTCAAGGATACAATAGTGGTTCACCAAATAGTCTTCCTTTTGCGGGTGGGTCTATAACACTAGC
>Ga0315901_10001979_pt1 | contig 28896 bp, 34 predicted proteins | sample LakEriMetagenome_10_FD_203761 | JGI IMG/M metagenome (GOLD analysis project Ga0315901, IMG submission 203761) | Freshwater fungal communities from buoy surface, Lake Erie, Ohio, United States - Buoy 2 MA116 | ecosystem: Environmental > Aquatic > Freshwater > Lake | place: USA: Lake Erie, Ohio...
GCCGTGGTTGCAGCGGCTGAGGCCGAAGCGGCCCAGGTCCAGACCGAGCTCTCAGAACTGCAGGTCGCGGTGATCGCCTCGGAGCGCGCCGTGGCCCAGGCCTCCGACGCCGAACGCGCCGAGCTGCGGTCCGTTGACCAGGCCGAAGCGGCCAAGGCCCGGCTTGAAGCCCGCCGGGCCGAGCTAGCCGCCGCAGGCGGCGATCTGGCCGAACAGCGTCAGGTGGCCGAGACCGAACATGCCGCTGCGCAGGACCGCCGCGCCGCCCTGCCCGATCCGGAAAGCGGCCGTGCCCAGCTGGCCGCCGCTCAGGCCCGCCACGATGCCGCGCGGCAGGGGCTGCAATCGGCCACGGCCGCCCTCGCCTCCCACGATCAGGGCCTCGCCGTCGCGCGCGAGCGCTGCAATGCCCAGCGCGCCGACATCAAGGGCTGGCAGGCCCGCGCCGGGGACGCCGCCAGCCGCCTTGCCGAAATGAGCCGCCGCGCCGCCGAGATCGCCGAGGAGCGTGCCGTCATCGCCGCCAAGCCGGCCAGCCTGATGCGCGAGATCGAGGCCGGGGACGAGGTGCGCGCCCGCCTTACCGCCGAACTGGCCGCCGCCGAAGCCAAAGTGACCGAACTCGGCGATGCCGCCCGCGCAGTCGAAACCCGCTTTGCCGAGGCGAACGAAGCTCTGGCTTCCTCGCGCGAAGCCCGGGCTGGCGCTGCCGCCCGTGCCGAGAACGAGGAAGGGCGCCGTGCCGAAATGGCGGCGATCTCCGGCGAGCGCTTCCAGTGCCCGCCACCGCTGCTGGCCGAGCGGTTCGAATTCGTCGCCGCCGAAGTTGGCCCTTCCGGTCAGGAAAGCGCCGAGCATGACAAATTGTTGGCTGACCGCGAGCGGCTTGGCCCGGTCAATCTGGTCGCGGCCGAGGAACTGGCCGAAATCGAAGGGCGCCATGCCAGCAGTCTGGCCGAACAGGCCGAACTGACCGAGGCGGTGCACCGCCTGCGCGGCTCGATCGGCAACCTCAACCGGGAAGGCCGCGAGCGGCTGCGCGCCGCCTTCGAGGCGGTGAACGAGCATTTCCAGCGGCTGTTCACCAAGCTGTTCGAAGGCGGGCAAGCCCACCTCGCGCTGGTTGACAGCGACGACCCGCTGGAAGCGGGGCTTGAGATCTACGCCCAGCCACCCGGCAAGCGCCTCACCTCGCTGACCCTGCTGTCGGGCGGCGAACAGGCGCTGACCGCAGTCGCGCTGATCTTCGCCCTGTTCCTTACCAACCCCGCGCCGATCTGCGTGCTCGACGAAGTCGATGCCCCGCTCGACGATGCCAATATCGAGCGTTTCTGCGACCTGCTCGACGCCATGGTCAAGGAAACCCAGACCCGTTACCTGATTGTCACCCACAACGCCGTGACGATGAGCCGCATGCACCGCCTTTTCGGCGTGACCATGGTGGAACGCGGCGTCTCGCGGCTGGTCAGCGTCGACCTTGAGGGGGCGGAAGAACTGCTGGCGGCGGAGTGATCAATCCAGCACGAACCGCGGGCCCGTTCCCGCCGTGCCCGCCCGGTCATCGCGGTTGTAGAGGCGGCAACGTTCGAGGCTGAGGCAGCCGCACCCGATGCACTCATCCAGCTTGGTGCGGGTCAGGGTCAGCAGCCGGATCTTCTCATCAATCGCGCTGCGCATCGATCGGCTGATCCGCTGCCAATCCGATAGCGAGGGCGTGCGGCCCTGCGGCAGCTTGGATAGCTCCGCCTCGATCTCGGTCAGGCCCAGGCCGAGCTTTTGCGCGATCAGGATGAAGGACAGACGGCGCACGTCGCTGCGCAGGAAACGGCGCTGGTTGCCCAGGGTGCGGAATGCCTGGATCAGGCCCTTGTCCTCGTAAAAGCGGATGGCCGAAACCGCGAGGCCGGTGCGCCGGGCGAGCTCGCCGATCGGCAGCAGGTCATTCTTGTCCATTCGCACCCCCAAGCGGTCGAATTTGCTTGACCTCAAGTTAGCTTGAGGTTGCATCAGGGTAAAGCGCAATTTGCGAAATGCGCCTTAACCAATTGAAAGCAAGATGAATCATGACAAGCGGATTTCTCGAACACGCCAACATCACAGTCAGCGATCCCGAACGCTCCGCCGCCCTGCTCCAGCACCTGTGCGGCTGGCACGAACGCTGGCGCGGACCATCGCAGCTGGGTGGCTGGACCATTCACGTTGGCAACGCGCGTGACTACATCGCCGTCTACACCAAAGGCGAACCTGTAGGACAGCGCTTCGCCAAGGGCGCGCCGCTCAACCACATCGGGCTGGTGGTGGACGACCTTGATGCCGCCGAGGCGGTGGTGGTGGAGGCCGGCCTCGTCCCCTTCAACCACATGGACTACGAACCCGGCCGCCGGTTCTACTTCCTCGACTGGGACGGAATCGAGTTCGAGATCGTCAGCTATCCCCGCGCTGCACCCGCCCGCAGCTTCTTCCGATTGCTGGCCGAAGCGCTCTCCGGCGGGAGGTGGCGAGAGGCGGCCACTTTTGCCCCCGAGGTCAACCAACCAGCGACCAAGCCGCTGGCCTAAAGCAGTGCTTCCTGGCGCGGCGGGAGTTTGCCAGCTGCCCACGGCTGGTCGGTGCGATCGACGCTGATCGGATCTTCCCAGGTCCGGCACAGCGCCAGCGCCTCCTCCGGGCTGCCGTCCAGCCAGTAACGCTGGGCGGCATGGCTGAGGATCAGCGGCATCCGGTCATGCACCTCAGCCATCTGCGGGTGGCCATCGACCATGACCAGGGTGAAGACATCGCCCCATTCGGCGCTGGGCCGCCACAGCCCGGCGACGGCGAAGACCTCATGATCGGGCAGGCCGTACCAGGTGCGGGTCATCCGCCCCTTCTCCCCTTCCGCTTCGGCCCACTGGCTGACGGGGACAAGGCAGCGGCGCTGCACGAAGCTGTCCCGCCAAAAGCCGGTGAGCAGCTTGTCCTCGCGGGCATTCGTCACGGGCTTGGGCTTCAACTTCTGGCCCTGCTTGCCGGTGAGGACCAGCGGGAAGCCCCAGTACATCACCCGCGCCCGTCCCTCTGCCACGACCAGTCCGGGCAGGCCGGGATAGACCTCGTGGGCGTAATTGGCAGCGAGATCGCCCGCCACCTCGAACAGCTTGGCGACTTCCGCCGTGCCCTTGGTCATGCGGTAGAGGTTACACATCGGGCACTATACTCCCGCGTTGCCCACCACCCAGCAGGCCAGCGCCACCAGCAGCCCGGTGGTGCGGTTAGCGCGGAACCGGGCGAGGGCATTGTCCGCATCGCGATCGTCCAACGTCAGCACCTGCCAGGCCAGGTGCAGCGCCGCCGGGACCAGCGCGAGCAGGGCCAGCCAGTCCGGCCGCAGCAGCCAGAAGGCCAGCGCCCATAGCGTGACAGCCCCGCCATAGAACGCGGCGACGCCCGAGCGAACATGTCGGCCCAGCGTCAGCGCGCTCGATCCGATCCCGACCGAGGCATCATCCTCGCGGTCCTGACAGGCATAGATCGTGTCATAGCCCACGCACCACAGCACCGCCCCGGCATAGAGCGCGGCCATGGCCCAGAGGTTCCACTCACTGACCGCGATCCAGCCGACCGGCACGCCCCAGGTGAAGACCAGCCCCAGCCAGGCCTGCGGGAAGCGGGTAATCCGCTTCATGAAGGGATAGGCCGCGACCAGCGCCAGGCTGCCCAGTGCCACCAGCTGGGCGATCACACGCAGTTGCAGCAGCACGATCAGGCCGATGCCGCAGAGCACCAGCAACCAGACCCAGGCCGCGCGCTTGCTGACCCGCCCACTCGCGACGGGACGCAGCGCGGTGCGGGCGACGCGCGCATCCAGATCGGCATCGACGATATCGTTGTAAACGCAGCCTGCCCCGCGCATGGCGATCGAGCCGAGCAGGAACCACAGCAGCAGGTCCCAGCGCCCCGCCCCGCCCGCCAGCAGCAAGCCCCAGGCGCAGGGCCAGAACAGCAGCCACCAGCCGATCGGCCGGTCCAGCCGGGCGAGCTGGGCATAGTCCCGCAAGCGCGGCGGCAGCGCGGCCACCAGCCCGCGGTGTTCGGTATCGGGGACGATTTCGGCGGTCATGCTTACCCTGTAGCCAATCGGCCGAAATCCGCTAGAGCTTCGCCATGCCCGCCACCCCCGCCTGGCCGCCCAAGTCCGCTCCGCGCCTGTTCGTGCCGCAGCCGTTGGCACAGGGCGCACAGGTCGTGCTGGATGGGCCGCAAGCCCATTACCTGGCGCGGGTGATGCGGGTGGCGCCGGGCGACGCCGTGATCCTGTGCGATAACGTCACCGGCGAATGGGCCGCGCGGGTGATCGCAGCGGGCAAGCGCGATGTAGTGCTGGTGGTCGAAACCCGGCTGCGCCCGCGCGAGGATGTGCCCGATTTCACGCTCTGCGCCGCGCTGCTCAAGAAGGACCGGTTCGATCTGGTGCTGGAAAAGGCCACCGAACTGGGTGTGGCCCGAATCCAGCCGGTGTTGACCCGGCGCTGCGTGGCCGACAAGCTAAACCTGGAGCGCGCAGCCGCAATCCTGACCGAGGCGGCGGAGCAATGCGCCCGCACCGCCCTGCCCGAACTGCTGCCGCCGGTGAAGCTGGAAGCCTTGCTGAAAGGCTGGGATCCCGCCCGCGCCCTGTTCTTTGCCGATGAGAATGGCGGCGATCCGGCGGCCGCCGCATTTGCCGCGCATGCCGGCCCGGGCGCATTGCTGACCGGTCCGGAAGGGGGCTTTGACGAGGCCGAGCGCGGCGCTATCCGTGCGCTGCCCCAGGCCCACGCGATCACGCTCGGCCCCCGCATCCTGCGCGGCGAAACGGCGGCGATTGCGGCAACCGCGCTGTGGATGGGCACGATTGGCGATTGGCGGTCCAGTACATGAATTTGCTGGCGCAGGGCGTTTCTTCGCACTAACTCCGCGCCATGAGCACCAGACAGGTTTCAGATCGCAACGATCCTGTGATCGAAAGCCGCGAGCAATTGCTGGCCCCGATGATCAAGGGCGAAAAACCGCGCGAACGCTGGCGGATCGGCACCGAGCACGAAAAGCTGGTCTACTGCGTCAAGGATCGCCACGCCCCGTCCTATGACGAGCCGGGCGGCATCCGTGACCTGCTGGTCGCGCTGCAGGACTATGGCTGGGAACCGGTCATCGAAGGCGGCAACATCATTGCCCTGTCCGGCAGTGATGGCGCAGTCAGCCTTGAACCGGCGGGCCAGCTGGAACTTTCGGGCGCACCGCTGGAAACGCTGCACCAGACCTGCGCCGAAACCGGACGCCACCTTGATCAGGTCAAGTCAATCGGCAGCAAGACCGGCAAGGGCTTCCTGGGCCTGGGCATGTGGCCGGACAAGACCCGCGCCGAGCTGCCGATCATGCCCAAGGGACGCTATGAAATCATGCTGCGGCACATGCCGCGGGTGGGCAACCTTGGCCTCGACATGATGCTGCGGACCTGCACGATCCAGGTCAACCTCGACTATTCGAGCGAGGCGGACATGGTGCAGAAGTTCCGCACCTCGCTCGCCCTGCAACCGCTGGCGACCGCGCTGTTCGCCAATTCGCCCTTCACCGAGGGCAAGCCAAACGGCTTCCTGTCCTATCGCAGCCACATCTGGACCGATACCGATCCCGCGCGCACCGGCATGGCCAGCTTCGTGTTCGAGGACGGCTTCGGCTATGATCGCTATGTCGAATACATGCTCGACGTGCCGATGTACTTCGTCTTCCGCGACGGGAAATACATCGACGCCGCCGGCCTTTCGTTCCGCGATTTTCTCGACGGCAAGCTCTCGGTCCTGCCCGGTGAGCGGCCGCTCGCCAGCGACTGGACCGATCACCTCTCCACCGCTTTCCCCGAAGTGCGGCTGAAGAGCTTCCTTGAAATGCGCGGTGCCGATGGCGGGCCGTGGAACAAGATCTGCGCCCTGCCGGCCTTCTGGGTGGGCCTGCTCTATGACCAGGGCGCACTCGATGCCGCCTGGGACCTGGTCAAGGATTGGGACATGGCAGGCCGCGAACGGCTGCGCGCCGAAGTGCCCAAGCTGGGCCTCGATGCGCCGCTGCCCAGTTCAGCTTTTGGGAGCGGCGGCAAGCTCAAGGACATTGCCGCCGAAGTGTTGGCGATCAGCCGGGCCGGGCTTAACGCGCGCAACCGGCTCAATTCGATGGGCGATAACGAAAGCGGCTTCCTCAACCCGCTCGACGATATTGTTGCCAGCGGCAAGGTCCCGGCCCAGCGGCTGCTGGACCTCTACCATGGCGAATGGGGCGGCAATATCGACCGGGTTTACGAGCTGAGCTTCTGATGCCTGTCGCGATCGTCGGCCAGTTCCGTATTCCGCCTGAAAACCTTGCCGCGGCGCGTCCGCTGATGATCGCGGTGATGGAAGCCAGCCGGGCCGAGGACGGCTGCATCGAATATAACTATGCCGAGGATCTGCTGGAGCCGGGCCTGATCCGGGTAAGCGAGGTCTGGGACAGCCGCGAGCACCTGGCCGCCCATTTCAAATCGTCCCACATGCAGCGCTGGATTGCCGAGCGGGCGGCGCTGGGTCTGACCGGACGGCAGGTTACGGGGTTCACGGCGGAGCGCGGCGAACCGCTCTAGTCATTCCGCCGGTTGCAGCACCTGCCGCCGTGCGCGCAGGGCCTGACCGGCCTGGTGGAACAACCGGGTAATCAGCCCGTGCTGCGCCATCCAGGCGGCATAGTCGCGGTACTTGGGGTCTTCGGCCAGCAGATGCGCTTCCTCAGTCTTGGCGCGCCAGAAATAAATCGCGCTGACGCAGGCCAGGAAGAAGGTATTGCGGACCATATCGGTGAGCGATTGGCTAACGACCAGGAACGGCAGTGTCTCCAGCCACCAGAAGGCATTCTTGGAAAGATAGGCCGGGTGTTTGGTAAAGCGGTAGGGGCCATTGGTCAGCACGCCGCGGTACGTCAGGTTGGAGAAGCGCAGGCCAAAGGCCACGGTAGCCCAGGCATAAATCGCGGCCAGGAACACCAGAATCCCGGCCCAGACCCACAGCAGGGCATCGTAACCGGCAAACCAGTGTGCCCAATCGCGGGTGTTGGTCTGGTAGAAGAGCGGGCCGTTGCCCTGCATCAGCTGGAACGGCGGATAGCAGACCAACGCCGCCAACCAGCCCGCCAGGAACGGATTGGCGCTGCGGATCTGCGCATCGAGCGGCTTCATCGTCATGATGTAGCCAACCGTGCCGATCTGCGCGTCGAGCACGAACATGGCGGTGATCAGCATTCCGGCCAGCATCACCGGATCGCCCAGCACCGGAGCCCAGTCATTCGCGACCAGCATGGCAAAGCCGCCGGGCACGATCGAAATCATGAAGGCGGTGAAGAACCCTTTCACGGCCCAGGCCCGGGCATGATGCCAGACCTGCTCCGGATCGAAGGGTTCGCGGCCGATCAGCATGGCACCAAAGTGCCAGGCCCCGTCGCGCGGCTCGACCAGTACCCGGTCGAGCCAGATCACATAGGGGATCGAGGCAACGAACAGCGGCACCGCCAGCGTGCCGAGCACGTTCATCGACAGCAGGTAGGGTCCGTCCCAGTACCACCGGGCAACACAGTAAAGGAAGCCGATCACGGCCCAGGTGGCCCACAGGCCCGCCAGCTTGGTAATCGAGATATCGATAATGGTCGACACCGGACGGGGCCGGGTCCAGTCGATCCCGGTAGAGGGGCGGCGGTGGACCTTGTCCGTCCACAGCGACCAGACCACCATCGGTAAGGCCGCGGCGACCAGGCCGGTCAACGCGGCATAGGGGCCGGAGAGGCGCCCTTGCGGCTCGGCAAAGCCCAGCGCGAGGGCGATTTCGGGCCAGAAGTGGCACACGCAGATCCACAGCACGAGCCCGGCCACACCCCACAGCCCGACGGCTGCGGAGACATCGCTTTCCGGCCGCTGGGGCACGACAGACGGAGCCTCACTCATCCTTCCGCCCTAGCGCGGAAGGGTTAAAGTGCCGGTAACGCCGGAAGATCAGCGGAAGGCAGTGATCCGGCCGCTGTCGTCAAGGATGTAGAGGGTGGAACCCGCGACGACCGGGGCCAGGGTAACCTGCTCCTTCAGGTCGCTGCTGAGTACGGGTGCCCCGTCTTCCACGGCTGCCGAATAGACCTGGCCCAGCGAGTTGGCGAACCAGAGCCGGCTGCCGGCCAGCACGGGGCCAGTCCAGAAGATCGGGTCCTTCTTCTTTTCCTCGTTCTCGAACCGGGCCAGCTGGGTCAGCCAGCGGACCTTGCCGGTGGCGCGCTGGATGCACAGCAGCTTGCCATCGTCGGTCAGGGTGAAGATCCAGTCACCGGCAACGGCCGGGGTGGAAATGCCCGCAAGATTGAGTTCCCAGATGCGCTGGCCGGTGACCAGCTCATAGGCCGCCATGCGCCCGCCCTGACCCAGCGCGAAGACGCGGCCGCGATCGATGATCGGATCGGCATCGATGTCGGTCAGCACGCCCACGGTGGTGGCCAGCGAAGTCCGCGCCAGGGCGTCGGACCACAGCTGGCGGCCGTTTTCGTAACGGTAGGCCACCAGTTCGCCAGTGCTGAAACCCGACACGATTGTGCCTTGCCCGGCCGCCGGAGCCGCAACGCCGAACACGCCGGTCTGTCCGCTCGAGGCGGTCTCGTTCCACAGCTGCGCACCATCGGCCGCGTTAAGCGAGATGACCTGGTTGTCCATCGTCATCACGAAGATCTGGCTGAAGGCGATGGTCGGCGATCCACGCAGCGGGCCGGCCGGCTTGACCTTCCAGACCACCGAGCCGTTGGCGGCATCCAACGCGGCCACTTCGCCCAGGCCAGTGGTGATGTAGACCTTGCCATCGGCGAAGGCGGCGCCGCCGCCATAGACCGAGCTCTGCCCGTCACCCTTGATCTGGAACGGTGTGCTCCAGCGCCTGGCACCGGTCTGGGCGTCGAAGGCGTGAACCGTGCCTTCGGTATCCATCACGAACAGCTGGCCGCCGCCGATCACCGGCGAGGCGGCCAGGCGCTGCTTGTTGGTCGACCCGGCGACCTGCGCGCTCCACGAGCGGGCCGGGTTGGCGGCGAGTTCAAGGTTGCCGTAGGACTTGCTGGCCGTGCCGCCGGCCTGGGGCCAGTCCGGGTTGGCCGTCGCGGGCGGGAGAATCACGCTTACGCTGGCCAGCAGCGGATCGACCCGCGCCCCGGTATCGACCCGCGACAGGATCGGGATGCGGTTGCCCACGGTCGGCGTCTTGGGCTTGTCCTGGCCGCCGAACACGCCGCAACCGGCGACGGCCAGCGCCAGGACCACGGCCATCGGGGCAGCCAGGCGCCGGGAAACCGTGGGGCGGGTTTGAGAGGTCGCTTGCATCATCGGATCCTTGGCTATCACGGCTGCGCGGCGGCCGGGGTGGTAACATCGTCGGTGCCGGCATCATAACCCAGCTGACCGGCGACCTGGCGCATGCGCGAACGCAGCGAACTGGGCACTTCGGTGTTCTTGCCGATCGCGGCAAACAATGGGCCAGCCAGTTCGGGCTTGCCTTGCTTGAGATAGGCCATGCCGACCAGTTCGCCGGCACTGCCGAACCAGGCATTGCCCGGCACGGCCAGGGGCTTCAGCCGGTCGATCACCTGCTGCGGGGGCAGGCTGTCAAACCGGATCGACACTTCGCGGATCGTCGCCATATCACGGAAGGCCTGCGGGGCGCTGTCATCGGCGGCAATCGCGGCAAAAGCCTTGGCGCCTTCCTCGGTCTTGCCCTGCTGGACCAGGATCGCGGCGCGGGTCAGCGCCGCAGTGGTGCGGGTACCGTCGCTGCCGTCCTTGGCCAGGGCATCGAGATCGGCGAGGGTCCCCGCGGCATTACCGGCTTCCAGCTTGTCGAGCGCGATGATCGCCTTCTCGCTCTGCTCGGCGGCCTTCTGCTGGGCCGAATTGTCCCACCACAGCCAGCCTGCCAGAGCGAGCAGGCCCACACCGATGACCGCGCCAATCGGCTTGCCATAGCGGTTGAGGATGGTCTTGAGCTGGTCTTCGCGCAGCGCATCGTCCACTTCGCGCAGGAATACGTCCTGCTGGGCGGCGGCGCGTTCTTCGGCCTTGGAGGGGGCGGCGGGCTTTTCGGAAGGTGGCAAGGCCAAGGCTGAGACTTTCACTTCTGCAATCAGGTAATTCGTGCGGGCTGTTTAGCCGATGGGCGGGCCTTTTCAACGCCCCATTCCTGCCCTGTCCCCGGTGAAGCGCTGGTGAACGACCAGCCCGGCCCTCCGCAGCCGGGCATTCAGGGGAAACTGGGCCTTCCCAGCGCCGCAGCATAGACCCGGGCATAGGCCGAAACCATCGCTGCCTCGTCATATTCCGCCTCGGCCCGGGCCCGGTTGGCAAAGCCCAGGGCGGCGCGCTCTTCCTCGTCATCGGCGAGGCGGGCGAGTGCCGCAGCCAGGGCCGGCTCATCCCCCGGCGGGGTCAGATACGGGCGGTTTTCGGTGGCCACCATGCTCGCAACATCGCCAACGGCGGGTGACACCACGGCGAGGCGCGTGGCCATGGCTTCCAGCACCGAGATCGGGAACTGCTCACTGTCGGACGACAGCGCAAACAGGTCAAACAGGCCCATTACCTCGGCCGGGCGGGGGATGTGGCCGGGCAAGTGGACCCGGTGCGATATGCCCAGCCGCTGCGCTTCGGCCCGGATCGCGTCGCGCTCCGGACCTTCGCCAAGGATGACGAGCTGCCAGGGCTCGGGCAGCGGCGCAAAGGCGCGCACCAGCCGGGGCAGGTTCTTGACCGCGCGGAGCCCGGCCAGTGTCCCCAGCCAGAGTTCACCCGGGCGCTTGATCAGACGCGGCAAGGCATCGGGGCGAGTCTTGCGGCCATAGGCAAACACCGGAATGCCGTTGACGATCCGATGCACGCGGTCCGCCGGCTGGCGCCAGGCACCTTGCGCAATCGCCTCCAGCCGCTGCGAGGGCACTACCAGGGCCTGCGCACGCGAAAGCGCCAACCGCCGAAAGGCGTTGCGATGCCACTTAAGGCGCTGCGCCTCATCCTGATTGAAGCCATCCTCATGATGGACCAGCGGCGGCAGACCCAGCACCTGGGCGAAGGCGGACCGTGCCAATACGGCATCCATCGCTCCCCAGTTGTAGGTCAGCACCAGGTCGTAAGGCAGCATGGCGAGGGCCAGGCTTTGCAGCCGGCGCGGGAACGGGCGACCCGACAGCGCCGGGAAGCTGTCCGGAAAATCGACCGCGATTGCCGGATCGATCGCCTGCGCCGCCCCGAGCACCCCGGGCACGGCCGAAACCACGCTATGGGCGACGGTCGGGCCAAAGGCGTTCATCAACTGGACGGCGCGCAGTTCCTTGCCGCCCGGATCGAAGCTGGAATGCAGATGCAGCACACGCAGCCGGGGAACAGGCGCACGGCGGCTCATCAGATCCGCGCCAGCAGCCGATCGATTGCGGCCACCGCCGCCGGCTCGGACAGGATTGGGGCATGGCCGACCCGCGGCACGATGACGGCTTCCGCATCGGGGATCGCGTGCTGCATCCGGGTGAAGGTTTCCGCGGTCAGCACGTCGGACAGATCGCCACGCAGCAAGGTCACCGGCCGCCCGGCCAGCGCACCGAAAGCGGGCCAGAGATCCACCCCGGTCGCCCCATCAGCATTGGCAAAGGGCTCGGCAATCTTCATGTCGTAATCGAAGTGGATCCGGCCATTGCCGCCAACGACCAGGCAGCGCTTGGCCATGGCCAGCCAGTCCGTCAGCGCGAAATCGGGAAAGTTTTCGCCCTGTCCCTCGGCCAGCGCACGCGCCGCATGCATCCAGGTGGGGAAGCTGCGCGCCTGCCCAACATAGCCGCGGATCCGCTCGATCCCGGCCGGGTTCACCTCTGGCCCGACATCGTTAAGCAGCGCACCAGCCAGCCGCTGCGGCGCGGTGGCAGCGATCATCATGGTCAACAGCCCACCCAGCGAAGTGCCGATCGCAACCACGCTGTCGAGTTGCGCCTGATCGAACAGCTCGCCCAGGTCCTCAAGGTATTGCAACGGGTTGTAGCTGGCCGAATCCTTGGCATAGGCGCTATCCCCGCGCCCCCGCAGATCGACGCAGATCACGCGCCAGTCCCCGACGAGGCGGGCGGCCAGATCCTCAAAATCGCGGGCGTTGCGGGTCAGGCCGGGCAGGCACAGCACCGCCGGGCGGTCACTGCGTCCGGCGTAATCGCGATAGTGCAATTGCAGGCCGTCGCGGCTGGTCCAGTAGCCGTCCGAGTAAGCGTTCATGATTTAATTCGGACCCTTCGCTGGTTCTGCATTGTGCCGCGGTGCAGGCATCCCCACTATTGCCCGATGCGCGCCGAACCGCAAGCTTCGCCCTTTCGTTCCGACACCCCGATCACGGCGCTGGCGCCATGGCTGGGCGATCCGGTCGAATCCGCCCCTTTTCCGCAGACCGTGCTGCGGTTTCGCAATCACCGCTGGGACCGTGCTGTTGGCCTGGACAGCCTGTCCGACGCGGACTGGGTGCGGCATTTCGGCCGGTTCCAGCCGCTGCCGGACAACCTGCCCCACCCGCTGGCGCTGCGTTATCACGGCCACCAGTTCCGCGTTTACAACCCGGAACTGGGTGACGGACGTGGCTTCCTGTTTGCCCAGCTGCGCGATGGCGCAGGCCGGCTGCTCGATCTGGGCACCAAGGGTTCCGGCCAGACGCCGTGGAGCCGCGAAGGCGACGGACGGCTGACCCTCAAAGGTGCCGTGCGCGAAATTTTGGCGACCGAAATGCTCGAGGCCCTGGGCGTCAATACCAGCAAGACCTTCTCGGTGATCGAGACCGGCGAAGACCTCTACCGCTCGGACGAACCTTCCCCAACCCGGTCAGCGGTGCTGGTCCGGCTGAGCCACGGCCACATCCGCATCGGCACGTTCCAGCGGCTCGCCTATCTTGAGCAGGCGGACGAGATGCAGGCGCTGATCGCCTATTGCCTGGAGCAATTCCCAGGACCGCCCCCGCCCGAGGACGCGCCAGGGCGTGACGAGCCCGCCGCGGTGCTGCTGCATCAGGTGGTCGAGCGGCTGGCCCGGCTGGCGGCAGAGTGGATGGCGGCGGGGTTTGTCCACGGCGTGCTCAACACCGACAACATGAATGTTTCGGGTGAAAGCTTCGACTATGGCCCGTGGCGATGGCTGCCGACCTGGGATCCCAGCTTCACGGCCGCCTATTTCGATCATGGCGGGCTTTACGCCTTCGGGCGCCAGCCGGAGGCGCTGCACTGGAACTGCGGCCAACTGGCCGTGGCGCTGCGGCTGGTCTGTGAGGCACCGCCGCTGATCGCCGCGCTCGAGCGATTCGGACCGTTGTACCAGGCCGCACTGGCGCGGCAGTTCCTTTGGCGGCTGGGCGTGCAGTCGCGCGGTTTCGAGGCCGACTATGCCGTGATCGCCGCCGCCGAAAAGGCGATGCGTGAGAGCGGCCAATCACCCGATGCCTTCTTCCATCGCCACCGCTTCGGACGCCACGCCGAAGGCGACTTTGCCGAGGCGCTGGCTGGCCACTCTCCGGTCGGAACCGAGCATGACCTGTGGAACGAGGATCGCCTGCCCAGCCTGGTGGTTGACCGGGTCGAGGCAGTCTGGGCGGCGATCAGCGAGAATGATGACTGGGGCCCACTTGGCGGAACCGTCGCCGCGATCCGCCAGCTGGGCGAAGCGCTTGGCCCACCTCCGGGATGAGTGCATTAACTTACGGTAATAGCGTGGAATCCAATGCTTTCACTCGCGTAACGGCTCGGCTAAAGGGTTAGCGGGTCAGTGATACTGACAGGGATGGATGAATTACGTGAGCACGCCTGAACTGATTTCCTATGAGCCTGCAACCGGTGCCGAAATCTGGCGCGCCAAGCATGGCAATGTGGACGAAATCGTCGGGCGCGCCCGGCATGCCTGGCCAGCCTGGGCCGCCCAGCCCCTGTCCACCCGCATGGAACTGGTGCGCCGGTTTGCCAATGAAGTGCGCAAGGATGCCGAAAAGCTGGCGACGATGATCGCCCGCGAAACCGGCAAGCCGATGTGGGAAGCCCGCACCGAAGTTGAAAGCGTGGTCAACAAGGTCGAGATTTCGATCCGCGCCTATGCCGACCGCACCAGCCAGCGCAAGCTGGACAATGCGCTTCAGGGGACGGCTGCGCTACGCCACAAGCCGCATGGCGTAATGGCCGTGCTTGGCCCCTACAATTTCCCGGCCCATCTGCCCAACGGACATATCGTCCCGGCCCTGATTGCGGGCAATGCGGTGGTTTTCAAGCCGAGCGAAAAGACCCCGGCGACCGGTGAATTGCTGCTGCAATGCTTTCACCGCGCGGGCATTTCGGCCGCCGTGGTGCAATTGCTGGTCGGCGGGCCACAAGAGGGCCAGGCGCTCGTCGCGCATGACGGGATCGATGGCGTCCTGTTCACCGGCTCGGCCCACACCGGCATTGCCATCAACCGCAAGCTGGCGACCCGCCCCGACAAGATCCTGGCACTCGAAATGGGCGGTAACAACCCGATCGTGGTCTGGGATACGCCCAAGATTTCCGATGCCGCCGCGCTTGTCGTCCAATCGGCCTTCACCTCGGCCGGGCAACGCTGCACCGCAGCGCGGCGGCTGATCGTCAAGACTACGCTTTACGATGCACTGATCGGCGAGGTGAAGCGGCTGGCTGACCGGATCATCGTCGGCGCCCCGTTTGACGATCCCCAGCCGTTCATGGGCCCGGTCATCGACAATCGCGCGGCGGACGGGTTGACTGAAAGCTTCCTCTATCTGCTCAGCCACGGCGGCAAGGCGATCAAGCACCTGCTGCGCCCGCGCGACGACCTGCCGTTCCTGTCCCCCGCGATCATCGATGTCAGCGGCGTGAAGGAACGCCCCGATGTCGAACTGTTCGGGCCGATGCTGCAGGTGACTATGGCCAGCGATTTCGATGAAGCCATTGCCGAGGCGAACAACACCCGCTTTGGCCTCTCCGCCTCGCTGATTGGCGGCACGCCGCAGGAATACAACCGCTTCTGGGCCAATGTCCGCGCCGGTGTGATCAACTGGAACCGCCCGACCAACGGGGCCAGCTCGGCCGCACCGTTTGGCGGGGTTGGCCTGTCTGGCAACCATCGCCCGAGCGCCTATTACGCGGCGGACTATTGCGCCTATCCGGTTGCATCCAACGAGATGGAGCAGCCCCGGGCCATGATCGGCGTCGGCCTGCGCGAGAGTTGAGCCCTATTCGCGGGTGATCAGGTCGGCCTCGGTCGTGCCATCAGCCATGGTCCGGATATGGACTGCGAATGCCAAGGTGCCCTTGTTCCCACTGACGACGGCATCGCTGCCCGCCTTCGTGTGGCGCGGAGCCAAGCCCGCGCGTGCGGCGCTGGCAAAATAGAAATCGACCAGATCGGCCGGACTGGCGGCACTGCGGAAGTTGACCACCCGCAGCTTGCAGCCCGGCTTGTCGCTGCCACCGGCCTCCTGCGTGGCAGCGCGGGGATAGACCGGCAGGGCGGCCGGCAGGCGCGCCGCCCAGGCGAAGGAATAGTCCAGCGCTGGCGCGCAGGGGCGCGCAAAGGGGATGGCAGCGGCAATCGCCTCAGCGGTCAAGGCGCGCGCCAGCGGTGACTGGTCTGGTCCGGATGTTGCTGGAGGGGCAGGCGAAAGGGCACCGCCAACCAGGCCGCGCGCCAGTTCGCGGGCGCGCTCGGCCTCGTCATCGCGGGGCCGGATCAGCGGTATTCCGCCATCGGCAGGCCCGCCGCCAGTCAGGGTGGTGCCGGCCAGGCTTGAGGCGACAAGGTCGCGATCACTGAACAGCGGCTGAGCCAGGGCAGCAGCCACGGCCGGATCGCGCTCGGCCGGAGCAGCCGGCGGCTCTGATTCGCTGCAGGCCGCCAGCAACAGGACAAGGGACAAAGGCAGGAACCGGACCATCGTGCGACCTGATTAGCCGAACGATGGTTAAGGCCCGCTTTAGCGGCAACGATAGCCGTTGTTGCTCACCGAACGGTCAACCGCACGGCCCAGCAGCGCACCGCCCGCCGCACCCAGGATCGCACCTAGCGTGCGGTCGCCGCGGCGTCCGGCCACTTCGCGGCCGATCAGGGCCCCGGCCGCACCGCCGATGATCAGGCCGGTAGTCCCGTCGCTGCGGCGGCAATAGTAGCGGCCATCATCGCCGCGCCAGGTGCGGGTGTTGGCGTAACCCGGTTCGCCATAATAGCCCCGGTTGCGGTAATCCTGGCGGTAGTCATCGCGGCGGTAATCGTCGCGGTAATCACGGCCATAGTAGTCTCCGCCCCGGTACTGATCGTAGCGGTCGTCAGCGAGCGCGGGGGAGGCGGTCAGCACCATGACAGGTGCGAGCAACGCGAGGGCGGTGGTCTTGAAGGTCTGCATGGTCAAACTCCTGATCCGATGCGTTCATCAATAAGGGCTTCAAGCTGAACGGTCCGCAACCGCTCTGTCAGGATCGCAATTATTTCGCGACCCTTCGCGCTTGCCCGGGCCCGAACGACGGCCTAGCGCGACAAAGCGATGCACAGCCCCGCCCCTCCACCGCGTTCCGGCGGCCTGCCCCTGGCCTTGGCGGCACACCTGATCTGGGGCCTGCTACCGCTCTATCTGTGGTTCGTGGCGCATATTCCGGCGTTCGAATTTGTCGGCTGGCGTGTCATCACTTCGCTGCCCTTGTGCCTGGCGATCCTCGCTTTGCTCGGCCAGCTTGGAACCATTGCTGCAACACTGGCCAACCGGCGCGCGCTCTTGATGCTGCTCGCATCGTCAGTGCTCGTCGGGATCAACTGGCTGGTTTACGTGGCTGCGATTCAAGCGGGCGAGGTCTATGCCGCCAGCGTCGGCTACTACGTTTCGCCGCTGCTCAGTGTGCTGGCCGGTACGGTCTTTCTCGGCGAGCGATTGAGCCAGCGGCAATGGATTGCGGTGGTCGTGGCAGCGCTGGGCGTGGTGGTGCTGGCCTGGGAAGCGGCGGCGACCCTCTGGATCAGCCTGGTCCTGGCCTTATCGTGGACCACCTACGGCCTGGTCCGCAAAATCGCCGCAGTACCGGCACTGACCGGGCTGACGATCGAGGTGATCGTGCTGTTCCTGCCCGCGCTGGCGATTGTCAGCAGCTATGTCGACACACCCGCCGGCAGCGCCATACTCAACGGCTGGCAGGATGCGGCGCTGATCGTGCTGTCCGGCGTGGTCACGGCGGTGCCGCTGCTGCTGTTCACCCTCGCTGCGCAGCGGCTGGCCTATTCGACCATGGGGATGATCCAGTTCAGTTCACCCTCGATGGTCTTCCTGATCGGCTTGCTGCTGTTCGCCAAGCCGCTTGACGGCGCGCAGCTGGTTAGCTTCGCGCTGATCTGGAGCGCGATTGCCCTGTTCGTCTGGGACCTGTTCGCCCGAAGCCGCCGCGCTTAGCCGACGAACCGCCAGGCCAGGGTCTCACCCGCATGGAACGGTACGATCGGCGTACCATTGGCATCGATCAGCTCGGGCACTTCGGCGCCGCTGCGCTCCAGCGTGACGGTATCTTCATTGACCGGCAGGCGATAGAATGCCGGGCCATGCAGGCTGGCGAAGCCTTCGAACCGGTCGATCGCCCCTTCTTCCTCGAACACGGCAAGATAGCTCTCCAACGCAAAGGGCGCGTTGTAGATGCCGGCGCAGCCGCAGGACGATTCCTTCGCGCCAACCGCATGGGGTGCGCTGTCGGTACCAAGGAAGAACTTCGGATTGCCCGATGTTGCCGCCTTGCGCAGCGCCAGCCGGTGCACTTCGCGCTTGGCCACCGGCAGGCAGTACATGTGCGGCCGGATTCCGCCGGCGAACATCGCATTGCGGTTGATGTGGAGGTGCTGCGGCGTAATCGTCGCGCCTACGTTCGGCCCAGCGCTCTCCACGAAGTCCACCGCATCCTTGGTGGTGATGTGTTCAAACACGATCCGCAGGCCCGGCAGGTCCCGCACCAGACCGGAGAGGGTGCGTTCGATGAACACGGCCTCACGGTCGAAAATGTCGACATGGCTATCGGTCACTTCGCCATGGATCAGCAACGGCATGCCGATCGCTTCCATCCGCTCCAGCACGCCGCGGATATTGGCGACATCGGTCACGCCGTGGGCCGAACCCGTGGTGGCGTGGGCGGGATAGAGCTTGGCCGCGGTAAACACACCTTCGGCAAAGCCGCGTGCAATCTCGTCCGCCGCAATCGTATCGGTAAGATAGGCGGTCATCAGCGGGGTGAACCCCGGACCGGCGGCGGCAACGATCCGTGTCCGATAGGCCGCCGCCGCTGCCACTGTGGTGATCGGTGGCGAGAGATTGGGCATGACGATCGCCCGGGCAAACTGGCGTGCGGTGTCCGGTGCCACGCCTTCCAGCACGGCCCCGTCGCGCAGGTGAACGTGCCAATCGTCAGGGCGGCGGATGGTCAGGCGATTCGGGGTGCTGGTCATGACTTCCCCTTAAGCAGGACGCCCCCTATCTGTCATCCATGACTGCAACCCTGCTGACCGACCGCGCCGTGATCCGCCTGACCGCAACCGAAGCGGGCGAGGACCTGCGAGGATTTCTCAATGGCCTGGTGACCAGCGACGTATTTGGCGTCCTGCCGGTCTGGGCCGGCCTGCTGACCCCGCAGGGCAAGGTTATTGCCGATTTTCTGGTCTGGGCGGACGGTGACGATGTGCTGCTTGATTGCGAGGCGGCAGGGGCGGACGCTTTGGTGAAACGACTGTCGATGTACCGGCTGCGGCGCAAGATCGCGATTGCACGGGATCCCGCGATGGGCGTCCATTGGCAGTTGGGTGATGGCCCCGCGCCCGATCCGCGCCTCGCCGCGCTTGGTCAGCGCTGGCTGGGTGAGGCGGCGGGCGGCGATGCATCCGAAGCCTGGCGCCAGCACCGCCTCTCGCTTGGCGTCACTGAAGGCGCGGCGGAACTGGCCGACCTGCTCTGGCTGGAATGCAACGCTGCCGAGCTGAATGGCGTGTCCTTTACCAAGGGCTGCTATGTCGGGCAGGAAAACACCGCGCGGATGAACTGGCGCCAGAAGATCAACCGCCGGCTGGTGGTGGTTCCGCTGGCCGAAAGCGATCCGGCCCGGCAGCGCACGGTCTATCCCGAGCTCGATCTGGCGGTCGATCACCGCCGGGTGGAGGACATTCCGGCGGAGCGCATGCCTGCCTGGCTTCAGCCTGCCTGAGGCCGTACCAGCCCTTCCTTCACGGCTTCCTCGATCAGCATCTTCTCGGCAATGTCACGGCTGGCCGTGCGCGGCAGCCCCAGGGAATGGGCCAGGGCGCCACCCATCAGCGCATCGCCCAGCGCCATCATGCAGAGGGCGTGCGTGACCTGGTGCATCTGGCCCGATTCGTGTTCGCCCAGGTCATCAACCAGATCATGAACTGCCTGAATCAGGGGGTCGAGCGCATCCTCGTTGCCGTTCATCAGCATCCAGGTGGCCAGCGCCCCGCCGCCTTCCTTGTCAAAGGCATCGAAAGTCAGGTCGACCACATCGCGGGCCGTGCCTTCACCGGAACGGCTGGCGAGCACGGCTTCCTCGATCGTCGCGCAGATGGTGATGGCCAAATGTTCGGCCAGGGCTTTCTGCAAACCGGCCGCCGAACCGAAATGGTGAAGCAGATTGGCATGAGTCCGCCCGATTCGCGCCGCCACGGCTTTCAACGTCACGGACTGCGGACCCAGCTCGATCAGCAGCGCACGCGCGGCTTCCAGGGCCACCGTCCGGCTCTCTTCCTGGCTCAGGCGCTTCCTTATTGACATGGGTGTAAGTTAATCCTATTTGGAGCGCATGAACGCCCCCACCAAGTTCCCCCTCGACGTAGAACCCGCCGCCGCCTTGAGCAAGGCCGGTCCTACCCCCGCCGACCTCACGATCACCGTGCGCGACGAGCGCTTCGGGCGCGACAAGCGGCCCGGCCGCTGGTGGCTGAACAACGATCCGATCGCGACCGCATGGCACAATGCCCTGTCCGCCACCTTCCCGCGCGGCGAGGCCTTCTTCATCGAAGCGGTCAAGGCCCACCGCGAAGGTGCCGGTCCCAAGCTGGAGGCCGAGATCCGCGCCTTCATCAAACAGGAAATCAATCACACCCGCGAGCACATCGCTTTCAATCGCGCTGCCGTTGACGCCGGTTACGATCTGGATGCGATCGACCGCCGCGTGGCCGAAAACCTGGAACTGACCAAGGATCGCCCGGCCATCCTGAACCTCGCCGTCACTATGGCGCTGGAACACTACACCGCGATGATGGCGCAGGAATTCCTCGCCAATCCGCAGCACTTTGCCGGGGCAGAGCCGGAAACCGCCGCGATGTGGCGCTGGCACGCGATCGAGGAGATCGAGCACAAGGGCGTTGCCTATGACACCTGGCTGCACGCGACCAAGGACTGGACGCGCTACAAGCGGTGGAAGGTGAAGAGCCTGATGATGCTGATCGTCACCACCAACTTCATCCGCAACCGCTGGCAGGATACGCTGGAACTGTTGAAGCAGGACGGGCTGAGCGGCTGGAAGGTCAAGGCCAAGCTGGCCTGGTACCTGGTCGGCACGCCGGGTGTGCTGCGCCGGATCTTCCCGGCCTGGCTGAGCTATTTCATGCCCGGCTTCCACCCCTGGAACCACGACGACCGGGCGCTGATCAGCAAGCACGACAGCGAATTCAAGGACGCAGTGCTGGCCTGATTTTAAAAGGCTCAAGCGAAGAAACCTCCCCGGGTCTGGCCCGGGGAGGTTTCTTCTTGTCTGCTTGCGGTTAAGCGGCGCGCATCAACGGCGGGTCATCGTCACAGTCATGCGGACAGCTCAACTCCAGCGTGTATTCGACCGCCTCCGCCGAACCGCCGCGCCCCTTGCTGTGCCGCATCGCAGTACGCCCGGTCGGCTGGAAGCCCAGTTTGCGCAGTACCCGGCCAGACGCAGGATTATCGCCGAAGTGGCTGGCGGTAACTCGTTGATGGCCAAGCATTCCGGCCAGTTCCAGCACGGCTCGTGCCGCCTCGCTGGCATAGCCCCGGCCCCAGTGCTCGCGCGCGATCCAGTAACCCAGATCGACCGCATCGCCGACCGGGTCGAGTCCGATGCAACCGATGATCCGCGCCGGCTCGGCCGCCGTCGGCAGGGTGATGAAGAAGTGCGGATAGCGCTGGTCCTGTGCCCGCGCGGCAAAGCCGCGGGCGTCTTCGGCACCATAGGGCCAGGGTGCGCTCGCCAGGTTGCGGACGATCGCCTCATCGGCGATCCCGTCATGGATTTCCTGCCAGTCCTCCGGCCAGCCGGGCCGCAGGAACAGCCGTTCGCTGCGCATGAACATTGCAACTCTCCACTCGTCCGGCCCCGCTGAGACGGCCCTAGAGCCGCTCAATGACGAAGCGATTACAATTGCGTCCGGGTGTTTTCCCCGTTCGCTCGGCAGAGGGAGAAATGAAAAGAGGGAGACGGGCGGGCCCCTCTCCCTCATTCGGCCGAAGTCTGCTTCGGCGGGGCTGCCCGTCAGGACAGCCCGTGATCGACTGTCCGATTATTCGGCGGCTAGTGCCATGTCGACCGACACGTACTTACGGCCCAGTTTGCCATCGTGGAATCGCACGCGGCCTTCGGTCAGCGCGAACAGGGTATGATCCTTGCCCATGCCGACGTTGGCGCCCGGGTATACGCGGGTGCCGCGCTGGCGAATGATGATGTTGCCGCCGACCACTTCCTGGCCGCCGAACTTCTTCACCCCAAGGCGACGGCCGGCCGAATCACGACCGTTACGCGACGAACCGCCTGCTTTCTTGTGTGCCATCTCGATCTACTCCGAATTCTTATTCAGCGGCCGCAGAGGCCTTGGGCGCGGCCTTCTTGGCCGGGGCCTTCTTCGCCGGGGCGGCAGCGGCTTCGGCTTCGGCCGGAGCAGCTTCCTTCTTCGCGGCAGCCTTCTTGCCTTCCGCGCCGACGGCGACGATGCGCAGCAGGGTCATCTGCTGGCGGTGACCATTCTTGCGGCGATAGTTGTGGCGGCGGCGCTTCTTGAACACCACGACCTTTTCGCTCTTAGCCTGGGCAATGATCTCGGCCGAAACGACGACGCCCTTGGCATCCTTCACTTCGCCGCCGTCACCCGCCAGCAGGACATCGCCCAGCGTGATGGTTTCGCCAGCTTCACCAGCCAGCTTCTCAACCGCGATCTTGTCTCCGGCGGCAACCCGGTATTGCTTGCCGCCCGTGCGCACTACAGCGAACATCGTACCCATTCCGTATCAAAAGGCCTGACCGATTCCCTGCGAAGAAACTCCGAGAAGACCGGCATAGCGGCCGCCCCACAGCATTGCGGGGTGCCACAAGAAGGTGCGCCCCTAGTCCAACGCCCCTGCGCTGTCAACCAATCGGGCCAAGGAATCTTGCCCGCTGGCGTCGCTTTCTGCCCGTGCTACAGCAGTTCCATGAATCGTGCCCCGCTTGTCCTGATCCCCGCCTTGCTATTGGCCGCCTGCGCCTCGACACCGGCTGAGTACCCTTCGCTGGCCAAGCGCCCGGCGGAGCGGGTGAGCGGCGAAGCGATGCCGGTTCCGGCTCCCGTCCCGCCGCCGCCGATCGATCCGGCAGTGGAGCGCCAGATCGATTCGCTGCTAGCCCGGGCCCGTGCTGCCGACGCAAAGTTCCGCGACCGGGAGGGGCCGGTCCGGCAGAAGGTGATCGCAGCGGCGGGCGCCGCCAAGGCGAGCGAAGCATGGTCGGTGGCGATGGTGGCGCTGGCCGATCTCGATGCCGCGCGCAGCGAAGGCCTGGTCGCCCTGGCCGATATCGATGCGATCTATGCCGCCGCCCGGATCGAAGGCGCACCTGCGATCGAAGCGAAAGCCGCGCGCGATGCCGCTTCCGCGCTGCTTGAGCGGCAGGATGGCGTTATCGGCGATCTGGCCGGACGGTTGGCCGGTTAGCGCGGCGCGGCCGCGCCAGTGGGATCAAGCCCCAGCACTTGCCCGGTCAACCCGGGGGCATTCGCCAGATAGGTCGCCGCCGCGGCAATCGCAGCCTCGCTATCGCTGGCAACCGCATTGATTCGGCGCGGGGCAAGTCGGCGCGCCAGCATCTGGACCGCAGCCAGCCGCCACCCGTGATGCGCATGATCGGCCACCGGAAAGATCAGCAGCAAATCGCCTTCGCCCGGAGCCGCGGCGAGCCGGGCAGACCATTCATCAAGAAACGTGGCCGCCGCGGCAAGCGGGTCTCCGCTCAGCCCGGCAATCCGTACCAGCTCCATCAGCGCCGCTCACGCGTCAGGGTAATGCCGATCTTCTCACCTGCTTCGCTGATCGCCAGCTTGACGATCTTCACCGTCACCGCCTCAACCCGCTCGTCCTGGACGAACAGGGTGTCGCAGATGTGATCCGCCACGGCCTCGATCAGGGTGAAGTGCACCCCCGGCGGCAGCGCCCCTGAGGCGGCAAACTTCAGGTCCATGTAGTTCTTGGAGGCGCTGAGCGGGGTATCCGGCGCATAGTGGCCCGCCGGCTTCATCCGCACCTGAATGGTGAAACGCAGCGGCTGCGGACGGCCGGTTTCCTCCGAATAGATGCCGGTCAGGACATCGTGTTCGAATTCGGCAACTTCCAGGATCAGCGAATCGGCCATGACGCCCCTTAGCCGGGATTCGTCCAGCGCGCGAAGATCGCGGTGGGCAGCAAGCGGCCATCAGCGCCCGTCTCGCGCACGGCCAGGTCGCCATGCTCGATCGTGCCGGGCAGGTCAGCAAAGACCTCGTCCAGCAAGCCTGCAAGCGCCAGCGAACTCATCCGCACGGCATAGACCGTCAGGAACAGGAACCGGCTGTCGGCATCCAGTAGCTGGCGGCAATCGGCAACCAGCCCCGGCAAGTGCTCTTCCAGCCGCCAGACCTCCCCTTCGGGTCCGCGGCCGAATTTGGGCGGATCGAGGATGATCCCGTCATAGCGCCGCCCGCGTCGCACCTCGCGCGCGGTGAACTTGGCGGCATCATCGATGATCCAGCGCACCGGACGCTCGGCCATGCCGGACAACGCGGCGTTTTCGCGGGCCTGGGCCACCGACTTCTTGCTGGCATCGACGTGCGTCACCGGGCCAAACCGCGAAAGCGAAAGGGTGCCGACCCCGGTGTAGCCGAACAGGTTCATCGTCTGGGCATCGCTGCGCCCGGCGAGCTGGTCGCCCATCCAGTCCCATACCGGGGCCATGTCCGGGAAGAAGCCGAGATGACGGAACGGCGTGCATTGGGCGGTGAAGTTCACGTCATCGCGCGCCAGGGGCCAGCCTTCGCGCGGGACAGGCTGGTCATAGACCCAGCGCCCCCCACCGTCCTCGTCCGATCCGGGCACGAACTCGCCGTGCGCTGACCACTCGGGGAGCCGCGGCGTCCACATTGCCTGGGGTTCAGGGCGGATGAAGCGATAGGACCCGTAATGCTCAAGCTTGCGGCCGTGCCCGCTGTCGAGCAGGCCGTAATCGGCCCAGCCCTCGCCGGTCATCACGACCGGCGCCTCTATCAGCTCAGCCATTGGGCAACTCAGCCACGCGGCACCGCATGCGTGGCCACAAAGTCGGCCACTGCGGCATAATCACCAGGCAGGTCGGCCAATCGCTCCTCGCGCTCGAACAGATCGCCAACCCGCGCAGGCAGCGTCGGACGGTGGCCGGTTGCCCGCTCCACCGCATCGCCGAACTTGGCCGGATGGGCAGTCGCCAGTGTCACAACCGGGATGGCAGGATCGATCCCTGCGTGCTGCGCGGCATGGAGGCCGATGGCCGTATGCGGATCGAGCAGCTCACCGCACTGTTCCCAGCCCCAACGCAGTGCGCGGGCCATGTCGGTCGCATCGGCCCGGGCACTGGTGAACAGCGCCGCCGCGCCTTCACGCTGGGCGTTGGTCAGTTGCATCGCCCTGGTTGCCTCAAACCCGGCCATCTGCGCGGCCAGCGCCGCGCCATCGCGCCCCCCCAGATCGAACAGCAAGCGCTCGAAATTGGACGAGACCTGGATATCCATCGAAGGGGCAGCAGTCGGCGTGACAGTGCCAGCCGAATAGTCTCCGGTGGTCAGCGCGCGGTGGAGGATGTCGTTGACGTTGGTCGCCACGATCAGCCGCTCGATCGGCAGCCCCATCTGCGCTGCGACATAGCCGGCAAAGACATCGCCGAAATTGCCCGTCGGCACGGCGAAGGCCACCTTGCGCTGCGGTCCACCCAGCTGGAGCGCGGCAGCGAAATAATAGACCACTTGCGCCATCAGCCGCGCCCAGTTGATCGAATTGACCGCGCCGATGGCAAAGCGATCGGTCATCGCCCGATCATTGAACATCCGCTTCACCATCGCCTGGGCGTCATCGAAAGTGCCCTCGATCGCGATGTTGTGGACGTTGGGCGCCAGCACCGTGGTCATCTGCCGGCGCTGGACTTCGCTGACCCGGCCCTTGGGGTGGAGCATGAATATTTCGACGCGGGCACGACCGGCCACAGCGTCAATCGCGGCCGAACCGGTATCGCCAGAAGTGGCCCCGACGATGGTCAGCGGATCGCCACCGCGCGCGAGGAACTCCTCGAACAGCAGGCCCAGCAATTGCAGCGCAACGTCCTTGAAGGCCAGGGTCGGCCCGTGGAACAGTTCCAGCAGCCAGTGTTGCTCGTCCAATTGCTTGAGCGGGGTCACCGCCTTGTGCGCAAACCGGCCATAGGCCTGCGCAGTCAATTCCCGCAGCCGTTCCGGCGACAGACTGTCACCCACGAACGGCTGCATGACCCGTGCGGCCAGCTCGGCATAAGGCAGCCCAGCCATTGCCGCGATCTCGTCCACGGTGAAGCGCGGCCACGTGCGGGGCACATAGAGCCCGCCATCGCTGGCGAGGCCGGCCAGGGTCGCACCGGCGAAATCGAGCGCAGGCGCGCTGCCACGGGTCGAAATGAAGTCCATCACGGAGGGCCGTTAGCCCTCGCTGCCCCGCGCGGCAAGGCGCTTGCGCAGCGCCAGGCCATAGATCAGCAGCGCCACCCCGGCGAACAGGAACCACTGGATCGCATAGGACCAGTGGTTGTTGGGGATCGATTGCGGATCGGGGGCGGCCATGGCCTCCAGCCCGGCAAGCGGCGGATCGGCAATCAGGCGCACGGCATCACCGGCGCCCGGCGCGATCAGACCCTGGACCCGGCCGCCGCTCCAGTTGCGCGGGGCCAGATCGCGTGACCAGCCCAGCACCACCTCGGCCCGGCTGCCTTCGGGCAGAACGCAGGTCACGGTGTGGGCCCAGCCGAGCCTACCGGCGCGGTTGTGCCCGGCAATCGGGGCGTCCTTGCCCTCCGTCCGGCAATCGATCGTAGTGCGGCGGAACAGAGCCGCGCGCTGATCGGCGGGCTTGGCCGGCCACGGCACCTCGGCACTGAGCGTCCGGGCCACAGCATAGCGCTCCAGCAGCGCTTCCTTTTGTGCCCGGCGATCAAGCTGCCACAGGCCCAGCCCGATCATCGTCGCGACCGCGGCCAGGACGATGATTGTCGCAATCAGAGGCAGGCCGCGCTTCACTTGATATCAGCCCCGGTCGCCTCGCGCGCGCGGCGCTGGTATTCTGTGGCGAGCAGCGCGGCCTTGGTGGCACGCAGGCCGAGCAGGGTCAGCCCGATCACTAGGGGCGGCCACAGCAGCCCGTGGACCCACAGTGGCGGTTCCCAGCCGAATTCGACCCACAGCGCCAGGCCCACCACCAGTCCGCCGATGACCATGGTCAGGAACGCGGCCGGACCATCGCCAACATTGAACTGCTCATAATCCAGCCCGCAGGACCGGCAGCGCGGGGCAAAGCGCGCCACGCCATCGAACAGCCCCTTGGCCCCGCAACGCGGGCAAAGTGCGAAAAGGGCAGCCGCGGGTATCCCGGGCTGCCCCTTTTCGTTTTGGCTTGCGCCGCCGGGCATCAGTGGACCGGGTGGCCCCAACCGCCCCAGACATAAATGGCGACGAACAGGAACAGCCAGACCACGTCAACGAAGTGCCAATACCAGGCCGCCGCTTCGAAGCCGAAGTGCTGCTTCGGCGTGAAATCACCATTGTAGACGCGGCGCAGGCAGACGATCAGGAAGATCGTGCCGACGAGCACGTGGAAGCCGTGGAAGCCGGTCGCCATGTAGAAGGCCGAACCGTAGGTGTTCTGGCCGAACGGGAACGGCGCAACCGCATATTCGAAGGCCTGGATTGCGGTGAACAGTGCGCCCAGCGCGATCGTGGCCCACAGGCCCTTCTTGAGGCCATCGCGATCACCGTGGATCAACGCATGGTGCGCCCAGGTGACAGTGGTGCCCGAGCAGAGCAGGATCAGCGTGTTGAGCAGCGGCAGGTCGAAGGCATCAAGCACTTCGGTGATTGCCTTGGGCGGCCACTGGCCACCAACCACTTCGGCCAGTTCGCTGGGATGCAGCGCAAAATCGAAATAGGCCCAGAACCAGCCAACGAAGAACATCACTTCCGAGGCAATGAAGGTAATCATGCCATAGCGCAGGTGCAACTGCACCACCGGGGTGTGATGACCCTCGTGGGCTTCCTTGATGACCTTGGCCCACCACTGCCACATCGTGAACAGCAGGCCGAACACGCCGACCAGCAGCAGGTACTTGCCGGCCGCCATGTCATGCATGGTCAGCACGCCGCCGCTGGTCGCCAGCAGGGCCGAAACCGAGCCGAGGAACGGCAGGATATCCGGTTCGAGAATGTGATAATCGTGGTTCTTGGTGCCGGCCATGTCCGTGGTCCCCAATTGATCCCCAGATGGCAGGCGGAGCCAGGCTCCGCCGCCGTGAATTAAGACGCCCTTATCGCGCCGCCTGCGCCGGGTCCAGAGTGTTTGCCGCCAATTTTTGGACAGGCTGCTCTGCCGCCTTATGGAAGGTATAGCTGAGCGTGATCTGCTCGATGTCCTTGGTTTCCGGATCCTCGAGGATCGCGGGATCGACATAGTAGATCACCGGCATGTTCACCGACTGCCCGGACTGGAGCGTCTGGTTGTTGAAGCAGAAGCACTGGATCTTGTGGAAGTACTTGCCTGCCAGTTCGGGCTCGACATTGTAGCTGGCGATCCCGGTGATCGCCTGGGTCGAGAGGTTCTCAGCCGAATAGTAGGCCATCTTGCGTGCGCCGATCCGCAGATCCTGTGTGGTCTGTTCCATCTGGAACTTCCACGGCAGTTCGCGGTCAACATTGGCATCGAAACGTACCGAGATGATCTTGTCGGTGATCTTGACCTGGGCAGCCTCGGCCTCGGTGGCCTTCATGGTGGTGCCGCCAAAGCCAGTGACCTGACAGAAGATGCGGTAGAGCGGAACGGAGGCAAAACCGAGCGCGAGCATGGCGGCGGCGCCAAGCAGAGCGAGGATGCCGGTGCGGGCGTTCTGGTCCTTGGGGAGTGAAAGTACAGCCATGACCTTACCCTCCCAGCCGGGCGATGGTGATGAAGTAAAACAGCACCGCCATACCGACGAGCAGGCCGCCCAGTATCCAGTTACGCTGTTTGATAATGCGTTTGCGGTCTGCTTCAGGGTCAGGGAATTTGGTCATGCTTGCAATCCCATGGTCCAACGGTCCGCCACCAGCGCGGCGAACAGGGCGAACAGGTAGAAGACCGAAAAGGCGAACAGCCGCTTCTCGGGCTTCATGTCGGATTCCCCCACCCCATTTCGAAACACCGCGACCCGCAGCGACAGGACCAGAAACAGGCCTGACAGCACGAGCGCGGCAATACCATAGACCAACCCCGCCCCGGCGATCCAGAACGGCAGCATCGCCAGCGGCAGTAACAGCACCGCATAGATCAGGATCTG
>Ga0315901_10001981_pt1 | contig 28889 bp, 35 predicted proteins | sample LakEriMetagenome_10_FD_203761 | JGI IMG/M metagenome (GOLD analysis project Ga0315901, IMG submission 203761) | Freshwater fungal communities from buoy surface, Lake Erie, Ohio, United States - Buoy 2 MA116 | ecosystem: Environmental > Aquatic > Freshwater > Lake | place: USA: Lake Erie, Ohio...
TGGTCTATTTCGTGCCGAACCCCACGACGGCGCGCAACAAGTTCATCGTCATCGGCGATGAGGTCAACCGCCGCATCCACGCGGAGTTCGCGGGGCGTGGCATCGCCTTCGCCTATCCGACGCGCAACTTGATCGTGCGGCGGACGGATCTGCCCCAGGGGTGGTGATCATGCGGACGGCGGGCCCCTCGCGTGCGGTGCGGCGACGAACGATGGCGTCGGTCATGTTCGCCGCGCTGCTGGCGGTGCCGACGGGGACGTTGCACGCGGAGGATGCCACGCTGGCGGCGATCTTCTCGCGCCACGGCGTGCAGGGCACGATGGTGCTCATGGATGACGGTGGCCGCAAGTCCGTCCATGACGACGCGCGCGCACAGCGCCGACAGCCGGCCGCTTCCACCTTCAAGATTCCCAACACGCTGATCGCCGTGCAAGAGAGCGTGGCCACGGGCCCTGAACACGTATTCCGTTGGGATGGGCGTGTTCACGCCATCGCTTCTTGGAACGCGGACCAGACGCTGGCGTCGGCGTTCCGCGTCTCCTGCGTGTGGTGCTATCAGCGGTTGGCGGAACGCGTCGGTGTGCAGCGTTACCGGGATTGGTTGGGCCGTATCGGCTACGGCGCTCTGGCGGAGCCGTTCGTCGTCACCGAGTTCTGGCTGGACGGGTCGCTCACGATCAGCGCGATCGAGCAGGTGGAGTTCCTGCGCAGACTGCAGCGGCGGGAACTGCCGTTCGACACCGCATCCTATGACACGCTCGCGGACATCATGCTGATCGAGCGCACTCCGACGCATACGCTGTTCGCCAAGACCGGCCTCGCCGGACGGGTCACGCCGCGCATCGGCTGGTACGTCGGATATCTCGAGACCGTCGCGCGCGGTACGTGGTACTTCGCGACGCAGATCGACCTACGCTCGGATGAGGACCTCGCGCTGCGCGAACGTCTGACCCGTGAGGCTTTGCAAGCGGTGGGGGCGTTGCCATGACGCCCGAGTTCCTGGCGCTGCTCTGCGCCGCGCTGTTCCTGGTGGCGCTGCTGTATTCGTCGGTGGGTCACGCGGGCGCCAGCGGCTACATCGCGGTGATGTCGCTGCTCGGCCTCGCGCCCGCCGTCATCAAACCGACCGCGCTCGCGCTCAACATCCTCGTGGCGCTGGTCGCTGCGTGGCAGTTCTGGCGGGCGGGGCATTTCCGCTGGGCGCTGTTCTGGCCTTTCGCCGTCACGGCCGTCCCCGCGGCGTTCGTCGGCGGCTGGATCTCGCTGCCGACGCCCGCGTTCACGCTGCTGCTCGGTCTCGTGCTGCTGTGGTCCGCCTGGCGCTTCCTCGTCGAAGCGCCGGAGGCGCGGCCCGATCGGCCGTTGCAGCGCGGCGTGGCGCTCGCGAGCGGCGCCGGCATCGGTCTGCTGTCGGGGCTGACGGGCACCGGCGGCGGGATCTTCCTGACGCCGCTGCTGCTGATGATGGGCTGGGCGCGCCCGAAGAACGCGGCGGCGGTGTCGGCGCTCTTCATCCTGATGAACTCGACCTCGGGTCTGCTCGGCAACTGGGCGAGCACGCGCAACCTGCCCGACGAGCTGCCGATGCTGCTGGCGGCGGTTCTGGTCGGCGGTGCGATCGGGTCGTTCATGGGCAGCCGGCGTCTGCCGGCCCAGCAGATCAAGCGGCTGCTGGCCGTGGTGCTGGTGATCGCGGGGTTGAAGCTGCTCTTTACCTGAGCGTGCCGACGAGGTCGGCGACGTTCGCGAAACCGTGCTGCTGCAGGTAGGCGTCGATGCCGGCGTTGATCTTGCGGCAGGCGAACGGATCGTAGAAGAGCGAGGTGCCGACGCCCACGGCGCTCGCGCCGGCGATCATGAACTCGATGGCGTCGGTGGCGTTGATGATGCCGCCCTGGCCGATGATCGGCACGCCGTGCTTCTTGGCGACGTCGTACACCTGATGCACCTTGAGCAGCGCGATCGGCTTGATCGCGGGGCCCGAGAGACCGCCCTGGATGTTGCCGATGACCGGGCGGCGGGTCTTGGCGTCGATCGCCATGCCCATCACGGTGTTGATCACCGCGAAGCCGTCGGTGCCCGCCTCGATGCACTGGCGCGCGTTCTCTTTGATGTCGGTCTGGTTCGGCGAGAGTTTGGTGATGATGGGCTTCTTCGTCACCGCGCGGCAGGCCGCGACCACGCGCGCCGACATCTCGGGATAGTTGCCGAAGGCGACGCCGCCCTCTTTGACGTTCGGGCAGGAGATGTTGATCTCGATGGCGTCGATGGGGGAGTCGTCGAAGCGGCGCGTGACCTCGGCGTATTCCTCGATGGTCGACCCGGAGACGTTGGCGATGAAGCGCGTCTCGCTGAAGTCGAGCGTCGGCAGGATGTTGCGCACCACATGGTCGGTGCCGGGGTTCTGCAGGCCGATGGCGTTCAGCATGCCCATCGGCGTCTCGTAGACGCGGTGCGGCGGGTTGCCGAGACGCGCGTCGAGCGTGGTGCCTTTGAGGACCACCGCGCCGCAGTCGGCGTTGGAGAAGCCCTCGACGCGGGTGTACTCCTCGCCGAAACCCACGCAGCCCGACAGCAGCACGATGGGCGAGGCGAAATCCATCCCCAGGAACTTGTAGCGCAGCGAGGCGGGCGGCGCGCCGGGTGCGGTGGGCGGGACGGGGGCCATCGGGGCGGGCGCGGACATGGCGACGATTATAGCGTTATCATCGGACGCAACGGCCCACAGACGGCCGGTGGCCGGGAGGGTCGCGCGATGCAGGACACCGAACTCGAATATGTGGACTTCTGGCCGCGGGTCGGCGCCTCGCTGATCGATATGCTCATCATCGGACTGGTCACCGCGCCGCTGCAGTACCTCGTCTACGGACCGTCGTACTTCACCGTGCAGAGCGAAGAGCCTGTCCGGGGCATCCCCGATTTCCTCATCTCGTTCGTCCTGCCGTTCGTCGGCGTCGTGCTGTTCTGGCTCAAGAAGCAGGCGACGCCCGGCAAGATGGTCGTCGCCGCGCGTGTGGTCGATGCGACCACGGGCAAGACGCTGACCGCGGGTCAGGCCGTCGGGCGTTACCTCGGCTACATCGTCGCGACCATCCCGTTCGGCCTCGGCTTGTTGTGGGTGATCTTCGACCGCAAGAAGCAGGGCTGGCACGACAAGATGGCGGGTACGGTCGTCATCCGCCCGCGCCGTGAGGGCGAGAAGTCCGAGCCGGTGAGGTTCGAGACGCCGGTCTGAGACGCCGCTCGGAACGCGATCGGCCGCCCATGTTCCGCATCGTCCTCTTCGAGCCGGAGATCCCGCCCAACACCGGCAACGTGATCCGGCTCTGCGCCAACACCGGCGCAGAGCTTCATCTCGTCAAGCCGCTCGGTTTCGACCTCGACAAGCGTTCGCTGCGACGCGCGGGTCTCGACTATCGCTGGATGGCCGCGGTGCATGTGCATGCAGACCTCGCGGCCTGCCGTGAGGCGTTGGCCGCGGCGGGCACGCGCCGATGGTGGGCGGTGGAGACCGGCGGTACGCGGCGCTACGACGAGGTGCGGTACTCGCCCGGTGATGCGCTGCTGTTCGGGTCCGAGCGGCGCGGGCTGCCGCCCGATGTCCTCACGGACCTGCGCACCGCGCAGGGCGAGGACATCGTGGTGGAGATCCCGATGCGCGAGGGCAACCGCAGCCTGAACCTCTCCAACGCGGTGACGCTGGTGACCTACGAAGCGTGGCGGCAGAACGGCTTCGCGACCGTATCGGCGGGCGCGCCCTCGGGCGCGACGGGCGACGCTACTCGCTGAACTCGGCCTTGATGGGGCGCGACAGCAGCGCTTTGACGACCTCGCGTGCCGGCAGACCCTCGTAGAGCAGGCGGTAGATGCCATCGCAGATGGGCATCTCGATGCCCTCGCGCTGCGCCACCGCACGCACCGCGCGCGCGGCGAGATAGCCTTCCACCACCTGACCGACCTCGGCCAGCGCCGCTTCGACGCTGCGCCCTGCCGCGAGCAGCAGGCCGAAGCGGCGGTTGCGCGACTGGTCGTCGGTGCAGGTGAGCACGACATCGCCGAGACCGGCGAGACCCATGAAGGTCTCGCGGCGCGCGCCGAGCGCGACGCCGAGCCGGGTCATCTCGACGAGACCGCGGGTGATGAGCGCGACACGGGTGTTGGCACCGAAGCCGAGGCCGTCGGCGAGGCCCGCACCCACGGCGAGCACGTTCTTGACCGCGCCGCCGACCTCCACGCCGACGATATCGGGCGAGGTGTAGGCGCGGAAACTGCCCGCCGACAGGCTCTGCGCGAGCGCTGCGGCGAAATCTTCATCGGCTGAAGCGACGGTCATCGCGGTGGGCAGTCCGCCGCCGACCTCGCGCGCGAAGGTCGGCCCCGACAGCACGGCCATCGGACGGCCCGTTCCCAGCACCTCGCGCGCCACCTGATGCGGCAGCAGCCCCGTGGCGAGCTCGAAACCTTTGGTGGCCCAGGCGAGCCGCACCTCGGGAGCGAGCTGCGGCGCGAGCGCGCCGAGCACCTCGCGCAGAGCGTGGCTCGGCACGACCACGAGCACATCGCGCGCGCCGTCCAATGCGGCGTCGAGCGAGGCGACGGCCTCGAGCCCCGGCGGGAAAGGGGCGTCGGGAAGGTAGCGCGCGTTGCGGCGATCGCGGGACATCGCCGCCTGCTGCGCGGGGTCGCGACCCCAGAGGCGGACGGGGTGCCCCGCGCGCGCGAACTGGATCGCGAGCGCGGTGCCCCAGGAGCCCGCACCGATCACGGCCAGAGGCGTGACGGTGGCGCCCGTCATCCGGTCAGCTGTTGAGCTGCGCCTGCTGCTGCGCTTCGGCCATCGAGCGCGCGTAGAGCACCTCGAAGTTGACCGGCGGCAACAGCATCTGCGGGAACCCGCCCTGGGTGACGAGCTGCGCGACCATCGCACGCGCGTACGGGAACAGCACGTTCGGCGCGACGGTGGCGATGGCACGGCGGTAGTCCGCTTCCTCGAGGTTGCGCACGCCGAACACGCCGGCCTGCTTGACCTCGACCATGAACGCGGTGGACTCGCCGTTGCGGGCGCTCACGCTCACGGTCAGCACGACCTCGCGCAGCTCGGGCGAGAGCGCCTCAGCGGCGGTGTTGAGGTCGAGGTTGATCTGGGGGTTCCAGGTGCCCTCGACCCGCGGGCCGCGCGGTGCCTCGAAAGAGCAATCTTTGAGGTACACGGACTGCAGCGAGAACTCGGGGGCGGTGGAGTCGTCCTGCGGCGCAGCGGCGCCGTCGGCTTTCGGATCGGGGTCGGTCATTTTCGTCTCGGTGTGTGGTTGATCGGGATGAGGTGGTGCGATGGCGTCAGGCGAGCAGGGGGTCGAGGCCGCCCGCGGCATCGAGCGCATGGAGGTCGTCGCAGCCGCCGATATGGCGGTCGCCGATGAAGATCTGCGGCACGGTGCGGCGGCCGCTGCGCTCCATCATGACCGCGCGCTGGTCGGGCCGGGCTTCGATGTCGATCTCGTCGACCGTCACGCCTTTGGCGGCGAGCAGCTGGCGTGCGCGCGTGCAGTACGGGCACCAGCCGGTGGCGTACATCGTGACGGTGGTCATGTCAGGACCTGCCCTTGCCGGACGAACCGCCGCGCGCGGGTTCGGCGCCTTGCTCGAGCGGGAGGTTGTCGGCGCGCCAAGCGGCGATGCCGCCGCGCAGGTTGAAGGCCTGGGTGAAGCCCTGACCGGCGAGCACGCGCGCCGCTGCCGCGCCGGTCGAGCCGGTATCGCAATAGACGATGACGGGCTTCTCGCGGTGTTTGCGGAGCGACTCGCTGGCCTTGACCAGCTGCGAGGCGTCGAAGTCGCGCGCGCCACCGATGTGTCCGGCCGTGTAGTCCTCCGACTTGCGCAGGTCGAGCACCAGCGCACCCCGGTTCTGGAGGCGGATGAGGTCCTGCGGGGAGATGGCCGCGAAGGCGTCGCGGCGGGCGCGCACCTCGTAGGCGATCACGAGCAGCGCCGCCACCACCGTCAGGGCGACGAGCCACGGGTGCGCTGCGGCGTAGAGCGAAAGCTTTTCCATGGCCGCAAGTATATCCGCTGCGGCCCCGCGACGGCGGCCGCGCCCTCGCGCTGGGCTACAATCCGGCGGATGCGCGCCTCGAGGATGGCTTGGTTGACGCTGTGTGCGGCCCTGACGCTGCCGGGCGGGGTCGCGCAGGGCCAGTCACGGCCGCCCGCGGAACCCCGGGCGGCCCAGCCGCGCGATGCCGCACGCGCCGAGGCCGACCTCAACCGGCTGCGCAGGGAGATCGAACGCATCCGTGGCCAGATCGCGCGCGATGCCGCCGAGCGCGACCGTTTGGCGCGCAGTCTGCGTCAGGCCGAGCAGGCCGCGGTCGCGGCGCGCACCGAACTCGACAAGCTGCGCGATGAGCGCGTCGAGCGCGAGCGCCGTCGCGACGGTCTCGCCGACGAGCGTCGCGGCCGTGAAGCGGAGCTGGCGCGGACCCGTGAGGCGCTGGCCGCCCAGGCGCGCGCGGCGCATGTGCTCGGCCGCGAGGACCCGCTGCGCATGCTGCTCGACCAGGGCGACCCCGCCCAGGCCGACCGGCTGCTCGCCTACCACGCATTCTTTGGGCGCGCGCGCGCCGACCAGGTGGCGCGCATCGACGCGTCGGTGCGCGAGATCGAGCGGCTGGACGCCGAGGTCGCCGAGGAGCAGCGGCGCATCGTCAAGCTCGAGGAACGCCAGTCCTCGGAGGTCGGTCGCCTCGACAAGGCGCGCTCCGAGCGCGGTGAGGTGCTGGCCGCGCTGACCGCCGAATCGAAGGCGCGCGCGGCGTCGCTGCAGCGCATGCAGCGCGAGCAGGAGGCGCTCGAGCGGCTGCTGCGCGAGCTGCGCCGTGCCGCCGCCGCACAGCAGTTCCCTTCGGACGGCAAGAGCCCGTTCGCTTCGCTGCGCGGCAAACTCGGTTGGCCGACGACGGGCCGCGTCACCGCGCGCTTCGGCGAACGCCGCGCCGGCGCGCTCAAGTGGGACGGCGTGATGATCGCCGCCGACCGCGGCACGCCGGTGCGCGCCGTGCACCGCGGACGGGTGGTCTACGCCGATTGGCTCGCCGGCCTCGGACTGCTGCTGATCATCGATCACGGCGGCGGCTTCCTCACGCTGTACGGGCATAACGAGCAGCTGTTCCGTGCGGTCGGCGATGTGGTGTCGCCCGGCGATCCCGTGGCGTCGGTCGGCGATTCCGGCGGACGCCCCTCACCGGGGCTCTATTTCGAGATCCGTCAGGCGGCGAAGCCGATCGACCCGACGCCTTGGTTCCGTACCCGTCAGCCTTGAGGCACCGTTCATGCGCTGTGCGAGGCGCGTTCGGCGCGTCGCCCCGGCGGTGTCCGGCGATGCCCGGCGATACCCGGTAAACTGTCGTCCACCATGAAGGTCCCCCGTCCATGACACGCGGCCGAACCTTGGCGGCGGTCGGCGTCGGTCTCGCGCTCGGCATCGCGGCCGCGCTCGCGCTGCCGTCGGCATGGCGCGCGCTCGTGCCGCCGCGCGCCGCCACGCAGGATGCGGACGGGCGCGGTGCGGCGGCGGGCCCCGCGGCGTCCAAGCCGGGACCGCTTGCGATGCTCGAGACCTCGCTGCCTCCCGCAGAGGCACGGCGTCTCGCCGAGATCCTCGGCCGCGTCCGCCGCGAATACGTCGATGAGATCCCGCCCGAGCGGCTGCTCGACGAGGCTGCGCGCGGCATGGTGTCGAGCCTCGATCCGCATTCCGCCTATCTCGACCGGCGCGAGTACGAGGACATCCGCCGCGGCGCCGCCGGCAGCTATCCAGGCATCGGGATCGAGGTGGTCGCCGACGGCGAGTCCATCAAGGTGCTGCGCCCCATCGACGATTCTCCGGCGTGGCGGGCCGGCATCCGTGCGGGCGACATCATCCTGCGCATCGACGGTTCGCCGGTGCGCGGCGATGTCGCCGCCGCCATCGAGCAGATGCGCGGCCCCGCCGGTTCTCTCGTGCAGCTGATGCTGCGCCGCGCCGGGAGCCCTGAGGTGGTCGAGGTCGCGCTCGAGCGCACGCGCGTCGAGGTGCACAGCGTCTCGGGGATGCTGCTCGACGAGCGTCATGGCTATCTGCGCATCGCCAACTTCAGCGCGACGACGCCGGCGGATTTCGACGGCCATGTCGCGGAGCTGCGCAAGGTCGCGCCGGGTCTGCGCGGCGTGGTGATCGACCTGCGCGACAACCCCGGTGGCGTGCTCGAGGCCGCGGTCGCCGTGGCGGACTCGCTGCTGGAGCGCGGCATCATCGTCACCGGTACCGGCCGCACCGCCGATGCGCGCTTCCGCATGGATGCACGGCCGGGCCAGACGCTCGCCGGTGTCGACATCGTCGTGCTCGTCAACAGCGGCTCCGCGTCCTCCGCGGAGATCCTCGCCGGTGCGCTCAAGGACAACGGGCGTGCCCGTCTGCTCGGCACGCGCACCTACGGCAAGGGTTCGGTGCAGAGCGTGATCCCGCTGTCCGACGGCCGCGCGCTCAAGATCACGACCTCGCGCTACGCCACGCCTTCCGGGACGCTGATCCAGGAGCGCGGCATCGACCCGGACCTGCAGCTCGCCGCCGCCGCCGCCGCGCCGCGTTTCGACGAGCCGCATCTCGATGCCGGCGTGAAGGCGGCGGTGCAGGAGCTGCGCCAGATTTGGGAGCTGCATCGCCGTGACGGGCTGCCCGAGCCGCGCACCGCGGGTGTGAGACCGCCGCGCGCATGATCGAGCTGCTGCAGATGTTCCTGGACTTCTTCGTCCACCTCGACACCCATCTCGTCGAGCTGTTGCAGCGGTACGGCGTCTGGATCTACGCCATCCTGTTCCTGATCGTGTTCTCGGAGACCGGGCTGGTGGTGACGCCCTGGTTGCCGGGCGATTCGCTGCTGTTCGCGGTCGGCGCGCTGGTCGCGATAGATACCAGCGGCACGCTGCAGCTGCCGGTGGTCATCGGCCTGCTGATCGTCGCCGCGATACTCGGCAACACCTGCAACTACGCCATCGGCAAGCACATCGGCCCGCCCGCGTTCAGCGGCCGCTATCGGCTGCTGCGGGTGGAACACCTCGAGCGCACGGAGTCGTTCTTCTCGAAGCACGGCGGCAAGACCATCGTGCTGTCACGGTTCCTGCCGATCCTGCGCACCTTCGCGCCCTTCGTGGCCGGCGTCGGCCGCATGCAGTACGGGCGCTTCCAGCTGTTCAACGTGCTGGGCGCCATCTCCTGGGTGCTGACCTTCGTGATCGGCGGCTACCTGTTCGGCAACATCCCGATCATCCGCGACAACTTCGGCATCGTGACCCTGGTGGTCATCGTCGGATCGCTGTTGCCGATGTTGTGGATCGCGCTGCGCGGCCGCGGCTGACCTCAGCCGAGCATCGCGCGCACCGCGCCGACCAGTCCGCCGATCAGCAGGAACAGCGTCGGGAACATCGACAGCCCGAAGCCGAGGCTGCGCTTGTCCGCGGACTTCACATAGCCGAGGAAGTAGAGCAGGCGGCCGACGATGAACACCACGCCGAGGCCCGCCGCCCAGGTCGGGCTCACGAACAGCGCGAAGGCCCAGAGCGAGGGCAGGAAGATCGCCAGAAGCTCGAGTGTGTTCATCTGCACGCGGTAGACGCGCTCGAAGTCCTCGTTGCCCGAGGTGGCCGGCGCCTTCACGCCGTAGCGGTAACGGGCGCGGCCGACCGCGATCGAGAACCAGAAGTACTCGAGCAGCGCGAGCAGCATGACGACGAAGACCGGCGCGTAGGCGGCCGGGACGATGGCTTCTGACATGATGGAACCCCCTGATCGGTGTTTTTCATCGTCGCGGGCCGAGGCGGCACCGCGGACGACGCTGCACCGAGTGTAGCGTGGTGGCACAATCCGGCAAGGGCAAGACCATCCTGGAGGATCCCCCATGACCGGATTCGTTCTGCGTGCCGTGATCGCCGCCTTCGGGCTCTGGTTGGCCTCGACCTGGGTCGACGGCATCGACATCAAGGACCCGACGACGCTGTTGCTCGCGGCGGCGCTGCTCGGCGTCGTCAACGCCTTCGTCCGGCCGATCGCGGTGGTGCTCACCTTCCCGATCATGCTGGTGACGCTCGGGCTGTTCCTGCTCGTGGTCAACGCGGCGATGCTGCTGCTCGTCGCCAAGATCATCCCGGGCTTCGACATCGCGGGCTTCGGGCCGGCGTTCTGGGGCGCGGTCATCGTCAGCATCACCGGCTGGATCGGTTCCTGGCTGATCGGTCCGAAGGGCCTCGAACGCCTGGGGCGTTGAACCCGATGCCGCGCCGCTCCGCGCGCGTCATCGCTCCCGTGATCGCGGTCGCGCTGTCGGTCACGGTCTCCGGGCCGGCGACGGCGGTGGCCGCCGACCTCGCCTTCAACGGCTACGCGCGTTCGCGCGATGACGGTCGGCTGCTCTATGTCGAGTCGCATCATGTCCGCGACGCCGGCAAGGTCGGCGAGGCGCGGGTGGTGCTCTACCGCTGCTCGGCCGACGGCCCCGCGTTCGCACGCAAGGAGCTCACCTACGGCGCGTCGCGCGAGCAACCCGAGTTCAAGCTCACCGACGCGCGCAACGGCCATGTCGAGGGTCTGCGGCGCACACCCGCCGGGCCGCGCGTGTTCGTCAAGGAGGACGCGCGTTCTCCGCAGCGCGAGGCGGCAGTGCCGGCGGGCGCGGCCATCGTCTCCGACGCGGGGTTCGACGAGTTCGTGCGCCGGCACTGGGCCGAGCTCGAGGCCGGCAAGACGGTGCGGTTCCCGTTCTTGATCCCGAGCCGCCTCGATTCTTTGAGCTTCAAGGTGCGCAAGCAGGCGGACAAGACCGTGGAAGGCGCGGCGGCGAGCGTGATCCGCCTCAACCTCAGCGGCGTCTTCGGTTGGCTGCTGCCCTACATCGAGGTGTCGTACCGCAAGGCCGACCAGGTGCTGCTGCGCTACGAGGGCCTGACCAACATCCGCGACGCCGAGGGCGGCAACATGGTCGCGGTCATCCGTTTCCCGCCGGCCGAGCGGCGCACCGCGACGGCCGTCGACCTCACGCGTCTGCGCGCGGAGCCGCTGGTGGCACGCTGTCCCTGATGCCCGGCCAGGTCGCGAGCAGCACCCCGACCAGGATGACGCCCATGCCCAGGATCTGCGCGGCGGTCAGGCGCTCGTCGAGCGCCCACCAGCCGAGCAGCGCGGCGAGCGCGGGGTTGACGAGCCCCGCGCTGCCGATCTGCGCGGGCGTGGCGTTCACCGAGAGCCATGCGAACGCCGAATAGGCGATGCAGGAGCTCATGATGGTCATCCACGCGAGCGCCGCGAGACCCGCGGGATCCCAGTTCCACCGCGCAGGCTCGCCGCCGACCAGCGCGGGGACCGCCATCAGCGCGCCGCCGAGCATCATCTGCAGGCCCGTGAAGCTCATGAGGTCGAGCTGTATCGCCGCATTGCGCTGGTAGATCGTGCCGACCGCCCAGCCGGCGCAGCCGATCAGGATCACCGCTTCGGCGAGGGCGTGACCCGCGTCCTCCGCGGCGGATGCGCTGCCGGGGTCGACCACCAGGTAGAGGCCGACCACGCCCATCAGCAGACCGGCGAGCACGGGCTTCGTGAGCGGATGGGCGCGCGGACCCATCGTACCGAGCAGCGTGATGAGGAAGGTGGCCCCGACACCGAGCAGCGCGGCTTCGCCTGAGGTCACCGTCTGCAGGCCCCACATGTTGCAGCCGTTCGAGACCAGCACGGTGAAGAAGCCGACCACCGCTGCGCGCCGCCACTCCGCAGCGCCGATGACCGGCAGCGCCGCTTCGCCGCGGCGGACCGCGGACAGCCGCGCGAACAGGAACAGCAGCGCTCCACCGACCATGAACCGTACGCTGCCGAACAGGAACGGCGGCAGCCTGGTCACGCCGATCTTGGTGAAGAGGAACGACGAGCTCCAGACGAGGTACACCGTCGCGAGGCAGAGCAGCAGCCTCGAGCGGTGCGCGGCGGTGGTCAAGGCGCGGTCAACGCACGCTCAACGCTTCGCGGTGTCCGCTGCGTCGCGTCCGGTGGCGGTGCGGTAGAGCCACAGCGCCAGCACCGCGACCACCGTCAGACCGAGCAGCTCGCCGAAGCGCAGGCTCTCCGGCAACGCGAGCACATCCGCGCTGCCCGAGGACACGATCGGGATCGCGATGCCGATGCCCATCAGCGCCTCGCCCGTGATCATGCCGGCCGCGAACAGCAGGCCCTTGCGGTTGGCGCGCTCGAGACCGGCCTCATCCACGCCCTTGCGGCGCAGGTGGCGTTCGACGAGATACGCGATCACGCCGCCGATGAAGATCGGCGTCATGAGTTCGAGCGGCAGGTAGATGCCGACCGCGGCGGCGAGCACCGGCGTGCGGAACTTCGAGCCGCGCGCCTTGAGGACCTCGTCGAGCACGATGATGGCGATGCCGATCACGGCGCCGAGCGCGATCATGTCCCAGGGCAGCTGGCCGCCGAACAGTCCCTTCGACACGGAGGCCATCAGCGTCGCCTGCGGCGCGGCGAGCGCGTTGGGCTTGGCTTCGGTGGCGACACCGATGCCGTAGGCGTCGGCGAGCAGGTTCAGCACCGGCGCCATCACCAGCGCACTGCTCACCGCGCCCACCGCGAGCATCACCTGCTGGCGCCACGGGGTCGCGCCGACGATGTAGCCGCACTTGAGGTCCTGCAGGTTGTCGCCGGCGATGCAGGCGGCGCAGCACACCACCGCGCCGATCATCACCGCGGCGACCGGACCGATCGCGCTGTCCTTGCCCATCATGAGCAGCAGCATCACGGCCGAGAACAGGATGGTGGCGATGGTGATGCCCGATACCGGGTTGTTGGACGAGCCGACGAGGCCCGCCATGTACGCCGACACCGAGCAGAAGAGGAAGCCCATGACCACCATGATGACGGTCATCGGCAGGCTCACGGCGAGCGTGCCGACGATCGCCTGGTAGAGCGCGAGCAGCGGCAGCGTGAAGAGCACGATGCCGATGAGCACGGACTTCATCGGCAGATCCTGCTCGGTGTGCGCGACCGCGACGCCGGCGGCGCTGGCGCGCGCGGCGGCGAGCCCGCTCTTGATGCCCGAGGCGAGCGAGTGGCGCAGCGATACCAGCGCCCACAGGCCGCCGACCAGCATCGCGCCGACGCCGAGGTAGCGGATCTGCTTCGACCAGACGAGACCGGCGATGTCCTCGGCGGGCAGCCCCGCCGCGGCCTGCGCGAGCTCGGCGTTGCCGGGCAGCGCGGTGGCGACATAGAGCGGGATGGCGATGTTCCAGGAGAGCATCGCACCGGCGAGCACCACGATGCCGACATTGAGGCCGACGATGTAGCCCACGCCGATCAGTGCGGGCGAGAGGTTGGTGCCGAAGTAGGCGAGGTACTTGCCGAAGAAGCCGGCGCTGGCCGCGACATCGGGGATGAGCTTGAGCCCGCTGGTGGCGGACAGCTTGGCCAGCGCGCCGCCGAGCGCGGACACCCCGAGGATGCGGATGCCCTGCGACGGGTTCTCGCCGGCCTTGAGCACTTCGGCGGCGGCCTGGCCCTCGGGGAAGGCGAGCTTCTGCTCGACGATCAGCGCGCGGCGCAGCGGCACCGAGAACAATACGCCCAGGATGCCGCCGAGGCCCGCGATGGCGAGCACCCACGAGTACTTGAAGTCCTGCCAGTAGCCGAGCAGCACCAGCGCCGGGATGGTGAAGATCACGCCCGAGGCGATCGAGGAACCGGCCGAGGCGCCGGTCTGCACGATGTTGTTCTCGAGGATGCCGCCGCCGCCGAGCAGCCGCAGCACGGCCATGGAGATCACCGCCGCCGGGATCGCCGAGGCGATGGTCATGCCGGCGAACAGCCCGAGGTAGGTGTTCGCGGCCGCGAGGATCATCGCCAGCACGATGGCCAGCGCGACCGCGCGGAAGGTCAGCTGCGGCGGCAGCGACGCCGACGAGGGCCCCGTGGACGCCCCCGATCCGGCGCTCACTTCACGCCACCCATCCAGCGCCTGACCAGCGGGCTGACGAGCAACAGCACCACCGCGGCCACCATGCCGAACCAGAAGATGTCGAGGTACTGACCGGGCATCGCACCCACGTTGTCCGCGTCGAACTCGCCGGCGATCTTGCCGGCGACGAGGTTGCCGAGCGATACGGCGAGGAACCAGATGCCGATGCTCTGGCCGACGAAGCGTTGCGGCACGAGCTTGGTCACCGACGACAGGCCCACCGGTGAGAGGCAGAGCTCACCGAAGGTGTGGAACAGGTAGGTGAGCACCAGCCAGTACGCGGCGGCCGGCAGACCGTCGGCGACCACACGGGCGGCCAAGAACATCATGAGGAAGCCCATCGCCATGCCGACGAGGCCGAGCGCGAACTTCGCGGGCGTCGAGGGGTCGAGGTTGCGCCGCGCGAGGTTGACCCAGAGCGCCGAGAACACCGGCGCGAAGATGACGATGAAGATGGCGTTGAGCGACTGGAACCAGCCGGACGGGACGGTGAACGCGCCGATCACGCGGTCGGTGTAGCGCTCGGCGAACAGGTTCAGCGAGGAGCCGGCCTGCTCGAAGCCCGACCAGAAGAGCGCACAGGCGAAGAACAGCACGATCAGCGCCAGCACGCGCTGCCGCTCGATTCCGTCGAGGCCGGCGAAGAAGAGCAGATAGGCGAAGTAGAACGCGGCCATGCCGACGATCACGAAGATGCCGTAGGCCTGCAGTTCGATCGGCGAGACCTGGACTATGCCGAGGAAAGGCAGCGCGATCAGCACGCCGAGCAGCGCCGAGCCGATCCAGAGGTTGCGCCAGGCGCCGCTGAGGTCGGTGCCGACCGCGACATGCGGTCTGACGCCGGCGCTGCCGAGGTGCTGACGGGTCGCGAGGAACTGCGCGACGCCGAGCGCCATGCCGACACCGGCCGCCATGAAGCCGACGCGCCAACCGTACTTCTGCGCGAGCCAGGCGGTGATCAGCGGACCGATGAACGCACCGATGTTGATGCCCATGTAGAAGATCGTGAAGCCTGCATCCCGGCGACCGCCGCCCTCGGGATAGAGGTCCGCCACCAGCGCCGAGATGTTCGGCTTGAGCAGCCCGACGCCGAGGATGATGACGATCAGACCGAGGTAGAACATCGAGGCGTTCGTCGACAGCCACAGGCCGAAGCTGCCGAGGGACATGAGGATGCCGCCGTACAGCACGGCTTTCTGGGCGCCGATCAGCCGGTCGGCGATCCAGCCGCCGGGCAGCGCGACGATGTACACCGCTGCGGTGTAGAGGCCGTAGATCGCGGTCGCCGTCTTGTCGTCGAGACCGAGGCCGCCGCGCGCGATCGCGTCGACCAGGAACAGGACCAGCAGGGCGCGCATGCCGTAGAAGCTGAAGCGTTCCCACATCTCGGTGAAGAACAGCGTGGCGAGGCCGCGCGGATGGCCGAAGAAGCTCTGGCCGTCGGATGCGTTCATATGTGTCTCCCCCTGGTTACGCCGAGTGTGCGCGAAGCCGGGGCGCGGCGGCAAGGCAGCGCGCGTGCGGGGCGGATGCAGGGCGCGGACCGCGCCTTCAGGCGTCGGCGATGGCCTCGTCGTCCCGGCGCAACCGGTTCACGAGACGGGCCATCAGCAGTCCGCCCTCGTAGAGCAGGTACATGGGCACCGCCATGATGGTCTGCGAGATGGCGTCCGGCGGCGTGAGGATGGCGGCGATGACGAAGATGCCGATCAGCACATAGCCGCGCGCGGCTGCTAGCCGCTCGACGCTCATCATGCCGGTCATCACCAGCAGCACGACGACCACCGGCACCTCGAAGGCGAGACCGAAGCAGAAGAACATCGTCAGCACGAAGTCCATGTAGCTGTTGATGTCGGTCATCATGCGCACGCCCTGCGGCGTGGTGCCGGCGAAGAACTCGAACATGACCGGGAACACGACGTAGTAGGCGAACACGACGCCCGCGTAGAACAGCAGGATCGAGGACACCAGCAGCGGCAGCGCGAAGCGCTTCTCGCGGCGGTACAGGCCCGGCGCGACGAACGCCCAGATCTGGTAGAGCACGAACGGCATGGCGATGAACAGCGCCACGAAGAACGCGAGCTTGAACGGCGTCATGAACGGCGAGATGACGCTGGTCGCGATCAGCGAGGAGCCTTCGGGCAGTTTGGCGATCAGCGGCTGCGCGACCACGGTGAACACCTCGTTGGCGAAGAACGCCAGCGGCACGAACACCACGAGGACGGCGATGAAGGCGCGCAGCAGCCGATCGCGCAGCTCCAGCAGATGCGAGATCAGCGTGCCTTCGGCGAGCTGCTCAGGAGGGTCTTGGCTCATCGGGGCCGTTGCGGTTGACATAGTCGTCGACCGGCGAGGGCGGCGGTGCGGCGGTGGGTTCGGCGGTAGGTTCGGCGACGGGTGGAGCGGCGGGCGGCGGCGGGCGCGAGGCCTCGGCCGCCTCGACCTCGAGCTGCTCGCGGAACTGGCGCGCCATAGCGCGGGCGCGGCCCATCCACTGGCCGACCCGGCTGACGAGCCCGGGCAGCTTCTCCGGCCCGAGCACGATCAGGGCGATGACCATGATCAGCAGCAGTTCGCTGAAGCCGACTTCGAACATCGGGACGGCACCCGCCGCGCGGGCGCGGCTCAGGCCTGGCGGTCTTGCGGCTTGGCGGCCTCAGCCTTGGCGTGGGCCTCCGGGAACTCGGCGTCGGCTTCCTGCTTGAGCTGACGCGCGCTCTCTTCGGCATCGCCGTCGTTGAGGCCTTTCTTGAAGCCCTTGACCGCCGCCCCGAGGTCGGAGCCGATGGTGCGCAGCTTCTTGGCCCCGAACACCAGCAGCACCACCAGCAGGATGATGATCAGTTCGCGCATTCCGATTCCCATGACGACCTCTGTCCGGCGGGCGGTGAGTGACCTTGACCCTCCGATGATAGGACAAAAGGGGTCGGCGGGGGTTCCTCGGGCGTCAGGGGTCTCCCGGGGGTACCTCAAGCCAGAAGGTGACCGGTCCCTCGTTCACCAGCGCGACCTTCATGTCGGCGCCGAACCGGCCCGAGGCGACCGTCGGGTGGGCGGCCCGGGCGCGGTCGCAGAAGAACCCGAACAGGCGCTCCGCCTCAGCTGGGCTGGCGGCGGTGCTGAAGCCCGGCCGGTTCCCCTTGCGGGTGTCGGCGGCCAAGGTGAACTGCGGGACCAGCAGCAATCCGCCCCCGATATCGGCGACGGACCGGTTCATGCGGCCCTCGTCATCACCGAACACCCGGTAGGCGAGCAGCCTCTCGAGCAACCGCAGGGCGGTGCGCTCGTCATCCCGCGGCTGCACGCCGACCAACACCATCAAGCCCGGCCCGATGGCGCCGATGCGCTCGCCGGCCACATCGACGCTGGCGGAGGAGACGCGCTGCAGGAGGGCGATCATGCGGTCGGGAGGGGTCGGTGTGGTGGCTTTTCAGGCGGCGAAACCTTAACATCGCGCCCGAGTTTTCGCATGTTGAAACGGTCTTCGGGGGTTGTGGTGACGAAGTTCCTCGCAGCGCTGTCGCTCACGGCGGCGTCCATCGCGCTGGCCGCGTTCTCGCCGGCCGCGCACGCTCAGTCCGCCGGTGATGCCCAACGCGGCGCCAAGCTGGCCTATACCTGTCTCGGCTGCCACGGCATCCCGAACTACAAGAACGCCTATCCCACCTACAGCGTCCCCAAGCTCCGCGGTCAGCACCCGGAGTACCTGGTGATCGCGCTGCAGGCCTACCGCAGCGGCGAGCGCAGCCACGCCACCATGCACGCCAACTCGGCGTCGTGGAGCGATAAGGATTTCGCCGACATGGCCGCCTTCCTCGCGGGCCCGGTGGTCGCCCCGGCCGCCGCCCCCAAGCCGGTCGGCAAGCTGCCGGCGGCCGGTCAGACCTGCGTCGCCTGCCACGGCACCGACGGCATCGGCATCACCCCGCAGTACCCGACGCTCGCCGGTCAGCACGCCGATTACCTCGAGCGCGCGCTCACCGACTACAAGAAGGGCGGCCGCAAGAACGCCATCATGTCGGGCTTCGCGGGTCAGCTGTCCGCGAAGGACATCCGCGAACTGTCGCGCTACTACTCGGCGCAGCGCCCGGGCCTCGACACCTCCAAGCGTCCCGCGCGGCGCTGACCGCCGCGGCGCACCCCGGTCGCGGGGCAGCGCTTATTCTTTGAGCCGCTCGAGGAAGGTCGCGCGCGTCTTCAGCTCGAAGTCGCGGTTCGACTTCTTGCGGAACCCGTGGCCCTCGTCGCGCGCCGCGAGATACCACACCTCGGCGCCGTTGGCACGCACCCGCGCCACCATCTGTTCGCTCTCCGACGCCGGCACGCGCGGGTCGTTGAGCCCCTGGATCACGAGCAGCGGTTTGCGGATCGCCTCCGCCCGCGTCAGCGGCGAGATGCGCTGCAGGAAGCGGCGCATCGCCGGGTCGCGCTCGTCGCCGTACTCGACACGCCGCAGGTCGCGGCGGTAGGGCGCGGTGTTGGTGAGGAAGGTGACGAAGTTGCTGATGCCGACGATGTCGATGCCGCCGCGCAAGCGGTCGCCGAAGGCGACCATCGACGCCAGCACCATGTAGCCGCCGTAGGAACCGCCGCTCACCACGACGCGGCCGGCGTCGAGACCGGGCTGCGCCGAGATCCACACCAGCAGCGCGCCGATGTCGCGCACCGAGTCCTCGCGCAGGCGGCCGTTGTCGAGCATGGTGAAGCTGCGGCCGTAGCCCGTCGAACCGCGCACATTCGGCTGGATGACGGCATAGCCCAATTCATTGACCAGGTACTGCGTCCAGGCGCTGTAGCCGGGTCGTGACTGGCCCTCCGGGCCGCCGTGGATGTCGATGACGACGGGGTGCGGGCCCGGGCCCGACGGCCGGTAGACGAAGGCGGGGATGCGGCGCTGGCCGCCCTGTGCGCGGTCCCAGGTCGGATAGCGCACCAGTTCCGCCGGCACCATGCGGGCGGGATCGGCGGCGCCGGTCTCGCTCTTCGTCCAGCGCGTCGCCGCGCCGGTCGCGAGGTCGAGCGTCCAGGCATCGCGCGGCGACTGCGCCGTGTCGACGCTCATCCCGAGCCGACCGCCGGTGCGGTCGAAACGCAGCCCCGAGACGATGCCCTGCGGCAGCCCCGCGGGCGTGATCGTACGGGCGGCGCCGAGATCGAGCAGCGACAGCTTGCCGTAGCCGTCCGCGTTCGCGACGAAGGCGACGTAGCGGCCGTCCGGGCTCGGTTCGAAATCTTCGATGTCCCAGGGCACATCGGCGGTCAGCGTCCGCAGGCTGCCGTCCTGCAGATCGAGGTAGCGCAACTGCTGGAACTCGCCACCGAGGTCCGCCGTCAACCACACCCCGCGGCCGTCGGCGCTGAAGCGTGCACCGCCGATGGCGGTCTTGGGCGCGGCCTTCCCGGACGCCGCCGGCAAAGCGAGTTCGCGGTATGCGCCGGTCGCGATCTCCGCGAGGTAGAGGCGCGCCTCGGTCACCGAGGTGGTCTGCAGCAGCAGCAGCTTCGAACCGTCCTGCGACCAGTCGACCGGCGTCCAGGTCTGGCCCTGCGAGGCGACGACGAGCCGCGGCGCAGCGGGCGTGCCCGTCTGGCCGACCTCGACGAGGTAGACATCGGTCGCGATGCCGTCGCGTGCGTTGCCCGTGAACGCGAGCCGCGCGCCGTCGCGCGACCACAGCGCTCCGCCGTGCCGCGACCTGCCGTCGGTGAGCAGTCGCGGCGTGCGTTCGCCGCCGCGCTGCAGGAAGATCTGCGCGTTCTCGTCGCCGCCGCGGTCGCGCGAGAAGGCGAAGCCGCCGTCCGCGGCCGGGCTCGCCACGACGCCGCCCACCGGCTCCACGCCCCAGGTGAGCTGTTCGCGCGCACCGAGCGGCGAGGCGACGCGGTGCACCTGTTCGACCTCGCCGAAGCGCGTGCTGATGAGCAGGCTGCCGTCCGGGAGGAAGCCGCGGAAACTCGCGCTGCGACCGGCCAGCCAGCCGTCGAGCGTCTCGGCGACGCGCGGCGAGTGCGGCGGGACGCCCTCGAGCACGAGGTTGCCGCGGTCGATGCGCGGCGGCGGCGGAGCCGGGACCGCAGCGGGCGTCGGGGTCGCGGCGGTGGCGGAGACGGACAGGAACGCCGCTGCGACGATCAGGACGGCGGAGCGAGCGGCGGGGAAGGCGTGCAGGTGTGGCATGGCGTACGTGATAGCCCACCGCGACGCCCCTCGCAAGGGCTGACCGCGCTGGCATCGCGCCGGTCTGCGGGGCTTTTGCCCCGCCGTCCTCTAGAATCGGCGGCACCATGTCCGGGCCCGCAGCTTCCGACGGCATCCATGTCGTCGACACCCACTATGTCCAGCCGCTGTTCGATGCGGCGCATCTCATCGTGCAGGACGGTCGCGCGGCCTTCGTCGACTGCGGTACCGCGCATGCCGTACCGCGGCTGCTCGCTGCGCTCGAGGCCCAAGGGCTGGGCGTCGACGCGGTCGACTGGCTGCTGCTCACGCATGTGCACCTCGACCACGCCGGCGGCGCGGGCCAGCTGCTGCGTGCGCTGCCGCGCGCGCGGGTCGCGGTGCATCCGCGCGGCGCGCCGCATCTCATCGACCCGCGCAAGCTCATCGACGCCTCGATCGCGGTGTACGGCGAGGAGAACTACCGTCGCCTGTACGGCGAGCTGCTGCCGATCGACGCGTCGCGTGTCGAGACGACGGCCGACGGTGCGATGCTCGCGCTCGGCGGCCGCAGCATCGAGGTGCTGCATACGCCCGGCCACGCGTTGCACCATCAGGCCTTCTTCGACCGCTCGGCGCAGGTGATCTTCACCGGTGACACCTTCGGCGTCGCCTACGGCGCGCTCGCGGTCGACGGCCATCCTTTCTCGGTGCCGACCACGAGCCCGACGCAGTTCGATCCCGAGCAGCTGCTGGCCTCGATCGCCCGCGTCACGGCGTGCGGTGCGCACACCGCCTGCCTCACGCACTACGGCCGCATCGGCGAGCTGCCGCGCGTCGGCGAGGACCTCGCACGCATGGTGCGCCGCTTCACCGACACCGCGCTGGCCCACGCCGCACGCCCCGCCGCCGAGGCGCGCACCGCGATCCGCGACGGGCTGCGTGCAGTCGTGCTCGATGAATGGCGGCGGCTCGGCGCCACCGCGCCGGAGTCCCTGCTCGAGGCCTGGGCCGGCTTCGACTTCGACCTCAACGCCGACGGCCTGATGGCCTGGCTCGCGCGCCGCGCGCGCTGATCCGCAACGCCCGCACCGCATCGGAGCACAGATATGTCCAAGACCTTCAAAGGTTTCCGCATCCACGAGATCGACGGGAAGATCGTCGCGCGCTTCGACGAGCTGACCCTCGACGACCTCGCGCCCGGCGAGGTGGTGGTGCGCGTGCTCTACTCGGACATCAACTACAAGGACGCGCTCGCCGCGACCGGCGCCGGCCGCATCCTGCGCCGCTATCCGCTGGTGGGCGGCATCGATCTCGCAGGCGTGGTCGAGTCCTCGTCCGATCCGCGCTGCAAGCCGGGCGACCATGTGCTCGTCACGGGCTGCGGCCTCTCCGAGGTGCATGACGGCGGCTACGCCGAGTACGCGCGCCTCAAGGGCGAGTGGGTGATCCCGATGCCGCCCGGGCTCGGCGCGTTCAAGGCGATGTCGCTCGGCACGGCGGGTTTCACCGCGGCGCTCGCCATCCACCGCATGGAGCACAACGGCCAGACGCCCGCGCGCGGACCCGTGGTGGTGACCGGCGCCACGGGCGGCGTGGGCAGCATCGCGATCGACATGCTCGCGGGGCGCGGCTACGAGGTCGTCGCCGTCACGGGCAAGGCGGAGTCCGTCGATTACCTGAAGTCGCTCGGCGCTGCGCAGGTGCTGCTGCGCAGCGAGATCGACTACGGCAAGCGGCCGATGGAGTCGGTGCGCTGGGCGGGTGCGGTGGACAACGTCGGCGGCGAGATGCTCACCTGGCTCACGCGCACGGTGGACAACTGGGGCAACATCGCCAGCATCGGTCTCACCGGCGGCGCGGAACTGCACACCACGGTGATGCCGTTCATCATCCGCGGCGTCAACCTGCTCGGCATCAACTCCGCCGCCACGCTGCGCGACACGCGGCTCGTGGTCTGGAACCGCATCGCCACCGATCTCAAGCCGCGTCATCTCGACCGCATCGCCACGCGCACCATCGCGTTCGCGGAGCTGCCGCAGGCCTTCGACGCATACATCAAGGGCGCGGTCACCGGCCGCACGGTCGTCAAGATCGGCTCCGGCGCCTGAGGGCGCGGCGCAGGACGCACACGGCATGGACGAAACGCAGCGCATCATCGACGGCGCGGCCCGGCTCGGTGTCGTGCTCGACGCCGCGCAGGCGACGACGCTCTCGCGTCTGCTGGACGAGCTCACGCGCTGGAACAGGACCTACAACCTCACGGCCGTGACCGCGCGCCACGAGATGATCACGCACCACCTGCTCGACAGCCTGTCCGTGACGCCGCATCTGCACGGCGCGCGCATCGCCGATGTCGGCACCGGCGCGGGCTTCCCCGGGTTGCCGCTCGCCGTCGCGCAGCCGCAGCGGCGGTTCACGCTGCTCGACTCCAACGGCAAGAAGGTGCGCTTCGTGGCGCACGCCGCGCGCACGCTCGGTCTCGGCGATGTCGAGGCGCTGCAGGCGCGCGCCGGCGAGTGGGTTCCGCCCGCACCCTTCGATACCGTGGTGGCGCGCGCCTTCGCGCCGCTGCCGGACTTGGTCGCGCAGGTGGCTGCGCTCTGCAGCCCCGATACCCGCGTGCTCGCCATGAAGGGCCGTCGCGATCCGGCTGAACGGGCGGGGTTGCCGGCCGGTTGGCGGATCGAGGGCGACCATGACCTCGTGGTGCCGGGCCTCGGCGCCGAACGGCATGTGTTGGTGCTGCGGCCGCCGGGTGCGGCGGGCGCACCGGCTGCCGCCCCGAACGGGTAGACTGCCACCATGACCCGCGTGATCGCCGTCGCCAACCAGAAAGGTGGCGTGGGCAAGACCACCACCGCCGTGAACCTCGCTGCGTCGTTGGCCATGACCAACCGTCGCGTGCTGCTCATCGACCTCGATCCGCAGGGCAACGCCACGATGGGTTGCGGCGTCGAGAAGACCTCGCTCGTGCGCACGGTGGGCGATGTGCTGGTGGGCCACTGCCGGTTCTCCGAGGCGCGCCTGCAGCTCGAGTCGCCGCCGATGGCATTGTTGCCCGCGAACCAGGACCTCGTCGCCGCCGAGGTGCAGCTGCTGTCGATGCCGGCCGGCCGCGAAGCGCGGCTGCGCGATGCGTTGGCGCCGGTGCGCAACGGCTACGACATGATCCTCATCGACTGCCCGCCCTCGCTCAACCTGCTGACCGTCAACGCGTTGGTGGCGGCGGACGGCGTGCTGGTGCCGATGCAGTGCGAGTACTACGCGCTCGAGGGCCTGACGGCCTTGATGTCGACCGTCGAGCAGATCCGTGCGACCGCCAACCCGGCGCTCGAGATCGAAGGTGTGCTGCGCACCATGTACGACCCGCGGAACAACCTCACCAACGAGGTCAGCGACCAGCTGACCGCGCACTTCGGCGACAAGGTGTTCCGCACCATCGTGCCCCGCAATGTCCGGCTCGCCGAGGCGCCGTCCTTCGGCAAGCCTGTGCTGCTGCATGACAAAGAATCGCGCGGCGCGCTCGCCTATCTCGCGCTGGCCGGCGAGATGATCCGCCGCGGCGAGGCGGCGACCACCGTCGGCGCCGCCGCAGGCGGCTGACACCCATGCTCGTCGAGCCGCGCAAGGCGGCGCCCGGCGCCGTGTGGCGCTGGTCGCGGCAGGCGCTGCAGCTGCTGTGGCGCGGGCGCGGTTTCTGGCTCGCGCTGTCCTTGTTGATGTGCCTGGGGCTGTTCTTCGTGCACCGGTTGCCGTTGATCGCCGGGCTGCTCGCGTTCGGCGCGCTGCTCGCCTGCATCCTCATCGCCGCGCGGCTCGACCGCGCGGGGCCGCTGCGCCTCGGCGAGGTGCTGGCGATGCTGGGCAGCCATCGCCGCGTGCTGCTGCCCTACACGCTGGGTGTGGTGCTCGTCGGTGGTGCGGTGTGGGCGTTGCTGCTCGCGAGGCCCGGCGTGCCGTGGTGGAACATCCTTTACACCTCGCGCAACGCGGTGGATATGCTCTCCAGCGACGGCTTCGAGGCGCTGCGGCAGGTGTTCGTGTACCCCGCGTTCGCGCTCGGCCTCAGCTATTTCGGGCTCAACATCCCGGGTCTGACCTCGTTCTTCCAGTTCCCTTGCATGACGCTGCTCGGGCTGCCCTTCCGCGACGCTTGGCGGCTGGGCGCCGCGGGGCAGGTGCTGAACCTGCTGCCGCTGCTCGCCGTCGCGCTGCTGTTCGTGGTGCTACCGGTGGTCTGCGGGGTCTGGCTGCCCTTCCTGGTGCCGGTGCTGTACTGCTTCTTCGGCGCGCTCTGCTATGTCGCGTTCCGCGAGATCTACCTCGGTGTGGCCGAGAACAGCCCCGCACGCGCCGCGCCTGTCACCGCTGCCGCGCCCGCGGTGGCGCGTCCGAGTCCGTTATCATCCCGGACATGAGCCAGAAGAAACCCAGCCTCGGACGCGGCCTCGAAGCCCTGCTCGGTCAGGTGAGCGCGGCCCGTCCCGTACCGACGGCTGCCCCGGAGGCAGCGGCCAGCGCGTCGGCTGCGGCGGGTGGGGATGAGCTGGTGCGGCTGCCGGTCGATGTGCTGCAGCGCGGTCGTTATCAGCCGCGCGTCGACATGCGGCCCGAGACGCTCGAGGATCTGGCGCAGTCCATCAAGACGCAGGGCGTGGTGCAGCCCATCGTGGTCCGGCCCATCGGCGAGATGCCGGGTGCGGCACCGACCGCGGCCGGTGCACCCGGGCAGCGCTACGAGATCATCGCCGGCGAGCGCCGCTGGCGGGCCGCCCAGCAGGCTGGTCTGACCGAGATCCCGGCGGTGGTGCGCCGTGTGCCCGACGAGGCCGCCATCGCGATGGCCCTCATCGAGAACATCCAGCGCGAGGACCTCAACCCGATGGAGGAGGCCCGCGCCCTCGACCGACTGATCCGCGAGTTCAGCGTGACCCATCAGCAGGCCGCCGACGCCGTCGGCCGGTCCCGGGCCGCGGTCAGCAACCTGCTCCGCCTCCTGGAACTGGCCCCCGAGGTTGCCGAACTCGTCGACCGCCGCGAGATCGAGATGGGCCACGCTCGCGCCTTGCTCGGCCTGACCCAGAAGCGACAGCAGCTGGATGCGGCTCGATTGGTCATCAAGAAAGGCTTATCTGTCCGCCAAACGGAAGAATTGGTCCGCCAGTTGAACAATCAAGCGGGTGGCGGGGGATCGGGCGGGGGTTCCGGCGGCGGTGGTGGCGGCGGCGCCCGCAAGGATCCGAACATCCTCGACCTCGAATCCCGGCTCGCCGAGACCCTGGGCGCCAAGGTCGCCATCGAGCATTCCGGCAAGTCCGGCAAGGGCCGCGTGGTCGTCGCCTACAACTCGCTCGACGAGCTCGACGGCATCCTCAACCACATCCGTTGAGGTGCTCGTCGCGGCGCTCGCCGCAAACCCCGTTTTTGGCATTGCTGCCGTAGGGGTCCCCCCCTATAATCCGCGCGCCTTTTCGGTAGGGGCCTTTTGTCCCCACGGAACTCCGCATGAGCGCACTCGGCGACACTGACACGCGCAGACTCGCCGTCCGCATCCTCGTCGCGCAGTCGGTGGTCACTCTGGGCTTGGCAGCGCTTGTCGCAGCCGTGGTCGATGGGGCGAGCGGTCGGTCCGTCCTGGCAGGCGGACTGATCGGTCTGATCGCGAACCTGTTCATGACGATCGCCGCGCTGCGCTATACGCAGAACCCCGGCCTCGCTCTCGGACGGATCCTGATCGGCCAACTCGGGAAAGTGCTGCTGACGGTCGGGATGTTCCTGGCCTTGGCGCAACGCAAGGATGTCGTGTGGCCCGCCGCGCTCGCGGGCTACGCAGCAACCCTGCTGGTTTTCTGGGTCGCTCCGGTGCTTTCGGCGCCGAAGCTGCCGCCGCGAGGCGGGCATAGATGAGCGGGTTTTCGGACTGACCAGGATCAACGACACAAGATGGCCAGCGAGAAGGGCGAGTCGCCCACCGAATACATCGTCCACCACCTCAAGCACCTGAAGGTCGGTGAGGGCTTCTGGACGTTCCACATCGACACGCTGTTGATGTCGTCGCTGCTGGCCGCGGCCGTCGCCGCATTCCTGTACGTCGGCGCGCGCCGCGCCACCGCTGCCGGTGGCGCCCCCACCGGTCTGCGCAACTTCGTCGAGATGATCTACGAGTTCATCGACAACCAGGTCGCCGATGTCTATCACGGCAACCGCGCGTTCCTCGTCGCGTTGGCGCTGTCGCTGTTCACCTGGATCGTGGCCATGAACTCCATGGATCTGCTGCCGATCGACCTGCCGGGCAAGGTGGCGGGGCTCTTCGGCGCCGAATACTTCCGCGTGCTGCCCACCGCCGACCTCAACGGCACCATCGCCATGGCCGTCGTCGTGCTGTGCCTGATCATCATCTACGCCGTGCGCGCCAAGGGCGTCGGCGGCTACCTGCATGAGTGGTTCACCGCGCCGTTCGGAAACAACCCGCTGCTCTGGGTGCCCAACTTCGCGCTGAACGTCGTCGAGCTGCTCGCCAAGCCCGTGTCGCTGTCGATGCGGTTGTTCGGCAACATGTACGCAGGCGAGCTGCTGTTCATGCTCATCGCGCTGCTCAGCATGGGCTTCGTCGCCTCGCTCGGCGGTGCGGCGCTGTTCGTCGGCCAGATCATCGCCGGCACGTTCTGGGCGATCTTCCACATCCTGATCGTGCTGCTGCAGGCCTACATCTTCATGATCCTCCCCATCGTCTACATCTCGATGGCCGAGGAACACCACTGATCCACCGGGCGTCGAGCCCGTCCCTTCACCCTCTCACTTGAGTTGTCTGTCCAGGAGTCCCTAGAAATGGAAGCGATCGCAAACGTCCAGGCCTTCACCGCCCTCGGTATCGGCATCATCATCGGCCTCGGCGCCATCGGTGCCTGCATCGGCATCGGCATCATGGGCGGCAAGTTCCTCGAGTCGGCCGCGCGCCAGCCCGAGCTCACCCCGATGCTGCAGGGCCGCATGTTCCTGCTCGCCGGCCTCATCGACGCGGCGTTCCTCATCGGTGTCGGCCTCGCGATGTTGTTCGCGTTCGCCAACCCGCTGCTCGCCAGCCTCCAGGGCTAAGCCGATCCCCGCAGCAGTCCCGCAGGGGAGAGACAGGCCATGACGATCAACGCCACATTCATCGGGCAGATCATCGTCTTCCTGATCCTTTTGTGGTTCATCGCCAAGTTCGTGACGCCCATGGTGGCGGCCGACCTGGACGCGCGTAACCGCAAGATCGCCGACGGCCTCGCCGCCGCCGACAAGGGTCAGAAGGACCTCGCCGAGGCCACGAGCCGCGCCGACGCCATCGTCCGCGAGGCGCGTGAGCGTGCCAAGCTGGTCGAGGACCAGGCCGCGCGCCGCGCCAACGAAGCCGTCGAGGCCGCCAAGCAGGCGGCGCAGACGGAGGGCGCGCGCATCGTTTCGGCGGCCCGCGACGAAGCGGCCACCGAGACCGGCCGCGCCCGCGACCAGCTCCGCAAGGAGTTCGGCACGATGGTCGTGGCGGGCGCCTCGCGGCTGCTCGAGCGCGAGGTCGACGCCAAGGCGCACGCGCAGCTCATCGACAAGCTCGCCGACGAGATCGCCCGTGGCTGACATCGCGACCATCGCCCGTCCGTACGCCCGCGCGGCTTTCGAGCACGCGCACGCCGCCGGCCAGCTCGCCCCCTGGGGCGACATGCTGGCGCGTGCGGGCGCCGCGGTCGAGGACGAGCGCGTCGCGTCGCTCATCGGCAACCCGCATGTGAAGCGCGCCGAGCTCGTCGCGCTGATCGTCGAGGTCGCCGGCGCGACGGGCGACGGCAAGGCGCAGAACTTCATCCACCTGCTCGCCGACAACGGCCGGCTCGCGGCCCTGCCGCAGGTGGCGGAGCAGTACGCCGCCCTGCGCGCCGAGGTGGAGAACACCGTCGATGTCACCGTGACCTCGGCGCTGCCGCTCACCGCGGAGCAGTCCGACAAGCTGGTGCAGGCGCTCTCGCGCCGCCTGCGCCGCACCGTGCGCCTCAGCGCCACGGTCGACCCCTCGCTCGTCGGCGGGGCGGTCGTGCGCGCGGGGGATTTCGTCATCGACGGCTCGCTGCGCGGGCGCGTCGAGCGTCTCGCAAACACCATGGCCGGCGCCTGAGCCGGTCACCGCAGGATTTTCAGAGGACCCCACATGTCCATCAAGGCATCCGAGATCAGCGACCTCATCAAGCAGCGCATCGACAAGTTCCAGTCGGCCGCTGAGGCGCGCAACACCGGCACCATCGTCTCGGTCACGGACGGCATCTGCCGTATCCATGGCCTCGCCGATGTGCGCTACGGCGAGATGATCGAGTTCCCCGGCAACCTGTTCGGCCTCGCGCTGAACCTGGAGCAGGATTCGGTCGGCGCCGTCGTGCTCGGCGACTACAAGACCTTGACGGAAGGCGACACCGTGAAGACCACGGGCCGCATCCTCGAGGTGCCGGTGGGCCCCGAGCTGCTCGGCCGCGTGGTCGACGCGCTCGGCGCGCCGATCGACGGCAAGGGTCCGCTCAAGACGACCCGCACCTCGCCCATCGAGCGCGTGGCGCCGGGTGTCATCTACCGCAAGTCGGTGAGCCAGCCGGTGCAGACCGGCTACAAGGCCGTCGACGCGATGGTGCCGGTCGGCCGCGGCCAGCGCGAGCTGATCATCGGCGACC
>Ga0315901_10001983_pt1 | contig 28886 bp, 18 predicted proteins | sample LakEriMetagenome_10_FD_203761 | JGI IMG/M metagenome (GOLD analysis project Ga0315901, IMG submission 203761) | Freshwater fungal communities from buoy surface, Lake Erie, Ohio, United States - Buoy 2 MA116 | ecosystem: Environmental > Aquatic > Freshwater > Lake | place: USA: Lake Erie, Ohio...
CTGGACCAAATGGTTCGAACCCTTTCTAACCTTGAAAACATCTATAAACAGGGAGATGTAGAGGTTAGGAGGAGGTTAATCGGTTCGATATTTCCCAATAAGTTGGTTTACGAAAAAAATTCAGTTCGAACCGTAGAGATGAATCCGGCTGTTGAGCTAATCTTTAGCAATATCAAGGGTTCCAGAGGGCGTAAAAAAGAAAAGCACACCGATTTTGGTGTGCTTTCCCATAGGGTGGTCCCACCTGGGCTCGAACCAGGGACCCACAGATTATGAGTCTGTTGCTCTAACCGACTGAGCTATAGGACCATGTTACATTTCTGCAACAGTATTTCAATTTTTCGCTGTCCTGTAGCGAAGTTGCCTGTCCGCCGGAATAAAATGGAGGAGGAAGCTATAGGACCATGTTACATTTCTGCAACAGTATTTCAATTTTTCGCTGTCCTATAGCGAAGTTGCCTGTCCGCCGCAGTATAACGGAGGAGGAAGCTATAGGACCGGGAATTGCAAACAATTCGGCTGCAAATATAGCATTCTTCCCTTTAATTTCAAGAAAGTGGTGCAGAATCTGTATTATTTGATGATTTGAGTCTAAAAATCAACATTGTCAAGATTCCGAAAAGCACAGCTGCAAAAACAAGATGACTCGTTTGAACGAGCCCCGGCATATTCGCATAAGCCAATAAAACTCCTCCAATAAGTTCAAGTGCCAATATGATAAATGCCGTGCGAATAATCCAATATTTAGTCATCTTTTCATTCTGCCATACCATGTAGGCCATGATAATCAGTACAAGCCATGAAAAACTTCTGTGAATGTAGAAGGTCATACCCAATTTCTCTGCCCAACTTTCGCGACCAAAACCCATTTTCGTCAATTCATCGATGTATTCGCGCACTTGTGTCCCCAAAAACATTTGATAAAAAGTAATAGCTAATACAAGGATTGCGAGCCATTTCATGGTCTTATTTAAAGGCAATTTCGTTTGCTGTTTAGGGCTTATTTTGTGCAATAAGAATAATTGGATTCCGATAATTACCAAGGCCAAAAACATGTGAATAGTGATTGTCCAAGGCACAAGATTTGAAGCCACCACTATCGACCCAAACCACGCTTCAATGCCCATCAAAATCAAATTTCCACCAGCCAAGAAAACCAATTTTCGTTTTCTATATTTTAACAAAATCCATATAAATCCAGCCAACATGAAATTTCCTGCCAGAAATCCAAATAAGCGATTGATGTATTCTGTCCATGTTTTTTGGGCATTAAACGTTTCTTCAACCAGCAATGTGGGATCCTTCAAAATCTTTTCAGAGGTTGACTTTAAGCCAATGGAAGATAGAAATTTGCAGAACTTCTCTATTTTCTTTGATCGTTTTTCAAGGTATATTTCACGGTAATTTTCCGGAAGTTGCTCGGCTTCTGTAGGCGGTACCCACTGACCAAAACACTTCGGCCAATCAGGACATCCCATTCCGCTTCCTGTTATTCGAACAAAACTTCCAGCAACGACGACCAAATAGATAAAAATCAGAGTGATCCAATTGAAACGTACAAACGACTTTGAAAACTGCATGATACAAATTTAACAGATAGCCTCTGAAGATGTTCGCGGGTATTGAAAAAAAGAAATCAAAAAAAATCATAGCTATTTTTAACTTTAGCCCACAATGAAAATAGCTGTTATTGGTTGCGGATGGTTGGGTTTTCCTTTGGCAAGGGAATTGGCAAATAATTCATTTGAAGTTTTAGGTTCTTCGAGAGACGAACGACGATTTTCTGAGTTGAAAAATGCAAACATAGAACCATTCATCTATGACAGCATCAACAATATACAGCTTCCTCAAAATGTTAAACAAGCTGATTGGGTAATTATTTGCTTTCCTCCAAAGGGTGCAAAGGATTATGGAGATCAAATAAAGGCAACAATTGATCAGCTCAATGATGGAGTTAAAATAATTTTTACGAGTTCAACAGGCGTATACCCCAATACAGCTTCAACATTAAATGAAGATGCAGAAATAATTCCCGATCATATAGTGTACTTGGCAGAAGAAGTTATTCGTCACTCTGGTAAACGGCATGTAATACTCCGACTTGCGGGATTGATTGGTCCAAATCGTCATCCAGTTCGTTTTTTAAGTGGCAGGGAAATTGAAAATGGTGAACATCCCGTCAATTTGATTCAATTAAAGGACATTATCGAAGCTGTAAAAACAATTATTGCGGCAAATAAAATCAGTGTCACTTACAATATTTGTGGACCGGAGCACCCCACAAAAAAAGAATATTACTCGCAAATTGCAGAAGAAATGACATTGTCTCCACCCATTTTCAATTCAAAAACCGAATCAAAGGGCAAATCGATAGATGGTTCAAAAATTACCAAAGAACTCAATTTCAATTACAAAGTGAGTATTTATTCCGTATCCAAAGATTAAAATCATTCTTTGGAACAACATTTGCGTTAATTTTGCGTCTTGAAACTGGATGAAGACTTTCATATTCTTTACCTTACTGATTTTCAGCTTTTCGCTGAGAGCTTCACACATTGTTGGAGGGGACATCTATTACGATTATCTTGGCGGGAATAATTACCGTTTTTACATAACTATTTACCGTGATTGCGCTTCGACTGGTGCAGCCTTTGATGATCCATTGCCTTTGGCTGTCTACACGAATGGAAGTTCAAGCCCGATTCAACAAATTTCTGTCCCTTTTCCTGGAAGCGTAATTCTTCCAGTAACATTTAACAATCCGTGTGGAACCGCTCCAGGAGGTGTCTGTATTGAAAAAGCAGTTTACACAACAGTTATTTCACTTCCACCAATTCAAGGAGGATATACCATTACCTATCAGCGGTGTTGCAGGGGTCCTGCCATCAGTAATTTGTCATCCCCCGATAACACTGGATTGACACTCACCACGAATGTGCCTGGGTCGGAAACGGGAGCAACCCAAAACAGCAGTCCTCGCTTTACGAACTATCCGCCACTTCTTCTTTGTGATAACGATGAACTTATTTTCGATCATTCTGCAACGGATCCTGACGGAGATCAATTGGTGTATTCGCTTGTTGTACCTTTTTCAGGTGCCGATGCCGTTACTCCAGCCCCAATACCATCGCCACCTCCGCCTTATTTTCCTGTTACATGGGCTTCAGGATTTACAACGACAACTCCATTGGGCGCTAGTTCACCAATTTCAATAAATTCAAATACAGGTGTACTGACAGCTACACCAAACGCATTGGGATTGTTTGTTGTTGGAATCCGCGTGCAAGAATACCGTAATGGCGTTTTAATCGGACAAACTATTCGTGATTTCCTTTTCCGGGTGCTTAATTGCAATATTACATTGTCTGCCCAACTTCCAATCCAGGAAGACCTTTCCTCATTTGTATCCTACTGCCAAGGGTTGACGGTCAACTTTGAGAACAATTCTTATGGTGGAACAGTTTACCAATGGGATTTTGGTGTAAACGGTGTTTCAACTGATGTGAGTAGCACATTTGAACCAAGTTATACCTATCCTTCACCCGGAACATATGAGGCTATATTGGTCGTTAACCCCGGTGAACCATGCACAGATACGGCCCGCATGTCAGTGACGGTAAACAATGAATTTAGTGTTTCATTTACTACCCAAGATTCTGTGTGCATCGTGGGAAATAGCCTTGATTTTGTGAGCCAAACAGTGGGAGGTGCAGCGAGTTCCTATGCGTGGAATTTTGGTCCAAATGCTTCAACTTCTTCAGCATCAACGCAAAATGTCAATAACGTTTCATTTACCATCTCCGGATTTATACCAATTACATTGGAAGCGGAAAATGGTTCTTGCACCGCTACATTTAACGATTCAATCTATATTTTCAGCGAACCAACGGCATCGATCATTTTACCTGTGGGGTATGAATGTGATGGTCTAACAGTAAGTTTTGGCAACAACTCATCCAATGCAGCCATTTATCAATGGGATTTTGGAGTGACAAATAGTACCTCGGATACAAGTAGTTCAGTTTTACCCACGTTTACTTTTCCAGCTGGCGGGACATACAATGTAACGTTAATTGGCAGTTCAAATGGAGTTTGTGTTGACACCACCGAAGAACAAATCACTGTCAACGAATTATTGACGATTTCATTTACGCACAATGACTCTATTTGTATAACAGACAATAGTTTTTGGTTTGACGGCACAATGACTGGTCCGAGTTTCACGCAATATGAATGGGATTTTGGACCGAGTGCTTCCATTCAAACATCGCCGGATTTAGATGTCAACAATGTGGTTTTTGATTCACCTGGCGATCACAGTATAACCCTCACGGCCTGGTTCGACAATTGCTACGAGACAGCGACAAGTTCTATTTTCATTTACCGCGTTCCAACGATTGATTTTGTTGATGTTCCCGGACTGCGTTGTGTTCCTGCGACGGTGCAATTTCAGAATTTAAGCCAGGCCGATTCGCCTATGTATTACACTTGGACTTTTGGCGATGGCGACTCCTCCTTATCTGCAAATCCAGTCCATGTGTATGATGCCGTTGGTAGTTACAGTGTTGGGCTGGAAGTATACACAACCGAGGGTTGTATTGACACGCTTTATCTCTTGAAACAAGATTACATCACAATTCACCCTTCACCAGTTTCAAAATTTTCTATTGATCCTGCCAGAACGGATATTTGTAATGCAGCAATTACTTTTACGGACCAATCTCAAGGTGCTACTGAGTTCTACTATTGGTTTGATGACAGTACTTCCTTCTCAACAGAGCAGTTTCCTGTGCACAATTATCAATCGAGTGGCACACTTTGGCCGTATCAAATTGCAACGAATGAGTTTGGCTGCAAAGACACAAGCTTTCAAAAACTAATTGTTGAACCATTCTCTATTTATTTGCCGAATACATTTACCCCGGACGGAAATGAATTCAACAACGAATTCAACGGCTTGTTTGGATTAGAGGTGTTTGGATGGGAATTAAACATCTATAACAAATGGGGACAACTTCTTTATCAAACAACCGACCCCGCTTACGGATGGGATGGCAGTTACCAAGATCGTTTGATGCAAGAAGGAACGTATACGTATGTGCTAAAATACATTTCTTGTGATCAACCTGAATACTGGCAAATTCTAACTGGCCATGTGAACTTGCTTCGATAAGGATTGAACAATTGAACGGTCTTGAACGATTAACCTTCTTAAACTCAATTTTCACCACAAAGACACGAGTTTAAGGAAAACTTTGACCCTTCATAAGTCACAAAGAGATCATTTGATAATCCATAATTATGCTTTAATAACCTAAAAAGCAATCAGCTTTTTCTGAATTTGTGCCTTAAAACAACGAAGGGAATCAGACTTATTCTTGTGCCCTTGTGGTAAATTTTACTTGGTGAAAAATTAATTGAACGATTGAACTTATTGAACTGTTGAACTGTTGAACTCAATTTTCACCACAAAGACACGAGTTTAAGGAAAACCTTTACCCTTCATAAGTCACAAAGAGATCATTTATAAATCCAAAATCATGCTTAATAACCTAAAAAGCAGTCAGCTTTTTCTGAATTTGTGCCTTAAAACAACGAAGGGAATCAGACTTATTCTTGTGCCCTTGTGGTAAATTTTACTTGGTGAAAAATTAATTGAACGATTGAATTTTTTGAACCTATTGAACTGTTGAACGCTCTTGAACCTTCATTGAACTCTTCAACCTTCTTGACTTCCTACAATGTAACTGTTAAACAAATCTTCGGTACAATGTTCTTTTTCCAATCCCCATCAGCATAATATCCAAAGCGGTAAAATCCACCAATGCCGAAACCAGAAATTCCATTCGTGAGTATATTATTCAGATAGGCACCGGCTTCATAAAAGCCTTTGTCCATCGAACGAAATGCCACGGAATGCAACGTTTTATCGGCCATTTCACCATAACCTATTGCATGATGAAGACCTATCTGAGGCTCATGCCATTTTGCTTTGGTTTTAAACGCATTGAAATTCATTCGTACATAAAATGCCGCTTGCTTGGAATTGAAGAATTCCGAAGGTTTCATCGTTTCAAAGGTATTTGCAACGGAAAGATTCCAGTTTCGACCTGTTCCATTGCCATTTTGCATCAATACGAGTGGAACATCACCGATCGTTTGTCCGCCAGTCAAGGTCCATGTTATTTTACCCAAGCCACGAATTGAAATGTCTTGTTGAATTTCAGCATTCAAACGCAAATAATCATTGGTTGCAGCAAACCATCCATTCCAACCATGCGCTGCTTTGAATTGAATCTTGGGCCATTTTGTCCCTTTTGAAACACGCTGATTTCCGAGTTGCATGACTTTTTCGCGAATGTTCCATGTAAACTCAACAGCTGTTTCCGCAATATCCGTTTGAATTGCAGGCGTGTTGCTGGTGTAGTTATAGGCGTAACCTTCTGTGAACCACAAACGCTGGTAATTTCCAATCAAGGTTATTTTCATATTTGATTTGATATTCCCAGATAGGGATACTTCAGCCAGTCTTTGTTTGTCCATATTCTGGATAAAAAACTCCCTGGAAATAGCTGTTGAATTCAACGTAAATCCATCCTTTTGAAATGAATAGCCGCCGCGTTCAATGACATCTTGTTGGTAACGTAAATTTAGTTTTACACCATTTTTCTTGTTGAGCCAAATAGTAGAATAGCCACCATATTTGAATTCCTTGTCACGCGTGCCATAAGCGAAATAACCACCAACAACTGCCGATTTCATTAATTTCTTGGATGTTTCCAGGCCCAAGCCTAATCTGTATTTCTCATAAAGGTTATAACGCAATACGCGTTCAAGATCTAAGTTCAACTTGCCCAGTGGAAGTTTTCCTTCAGCTAAGGCTGATAGAGCAACTAATTTCTTGTCAAATTTTTCCGCTTTTGATAAACTATCAATCTTTTGATAGGTGCGTTTTTCGAGATCTGTGATTTCAAAAACCCGCAAAGAATCCCATACATTGTCCTTCACTTCACCGGCATTTTCATTGGTGGTAACGGTTACGTTGTCGAAGTTTCTTTTCTTCAAACCTTCGGGATTCAATTGGACATTTTTGATGTACGTATTTCCTTTGCCCTCTATTTGTAATCCATTGACGGACATCCCGAAGCCGAAAGTTATTTGAGTACTCAATTTGGCGGGAAACCATTTTTTGTTGTCGATAAAGGCGTATTCCTGAATAATCTTCGCCAACATTCCTGTGGTATCTTCGTAAGGTGCAGCAGTTACTTTTTCAAGAGCGTACCCATTTGTATTGATGTATAAGCGACCCGTCATTCCTTCGAAATTCCTTCCTTTTCGTGGTCGGTAAAAAATGGTGAAAGTGGTGTCTTGATTTACAATAGTGGTATCTTCCAAAATGAATAAATAACGCTTTGTACCACCCAAAGCAATAGGATTGATGTACGTTTTACCAAGCAATTGAAATTGATTTTCATAAAAACTAAAGGATTGCATTTCATTGGCAAAGGTCGAAAACATGGGGTCGGTGAATCCGGAAACTTTGTATGCAGTTATTTCTTCTTTGTCGCGTGATGGAGGAATAAATGTTCGGGTAGAAGCACTTTCCATTAAAAACAAATGCTGCTCATCGAAAAATTTCTTCATGCTGAGAAGCGTGCTATCGCTTGTACTATCTGCAATTTTACTTAGTTCATCCCTGTTGGCATCAAAAATGAATTTACTGTATGAATCATATTTAAATGCATCATTGTCCGTTGGATTGTTCTTTTTTCTATTCTGAATTGCGAGATCTATAATACGGTGCGCCGGATTTTCTCCCGCTGTCACCTTTATTTCCAAAATCTCTTTGACCAAAGGCGTCAAGAAGATGGTGTTTTCTGACAAATCGCTCAAGTTAATCGAGGTGTCTCGGTAGCCATTTACATGCAGTTCTATTAACGTTGCGTTTTGATCCAATGAAATAATTCCGTCAATATCAGCTAAAAAAGGTGTTCCAAAATTGGGTTTCACCTTCACGAAAGGGATAACTTCAAGCGAGATTTTGTCTTTGATGAAATAAGTGTTTTGAGCGAATGAGTAACTTAAAACAATTAGCGATAAAAAAGCAAGCATGTATTTCTTCATGACACAAAGTTAGGTTGTTAAGAGTTAGAAGAGTAAGCCTGATTAGAAATAATTGTTTGAAAGACAATGAAGAATTACCCCTACATTTGAAATATGTCTAATTGGAAAGATACGTTTAGCATACTCCGGGTGATTACATTTTACCGGGCATACAACCTCATTGCACTTAAACTATCCTATTCTTTTTCGCGCATCACAAAAACTCCAATTTTATGGGGGAAGCCTTTTTCACTTTCCATTGAACCAACTACGGCGTGTAATTTAGGATGTCCGGAATGTCCAAGTGGTTTGAAACAATTCACGCGACCAACTGGAAAATTGGACTTTGATCTTCATGAACGCATGTTGCAGCAAGTTTCAAGAAGCGTTTTTTACATCAACTATTACTTTCAAGGCGAACCATTCTTGCATCCACAATTTTTAGAACTCATTCGTCAAGCAAAAAAACACAATGTCTACACCGCTACTTCCACCAATGCACATTTTATCGATGTTGAAAAGGCAAAAGAGATCGTGCAATCCGGATTGGATCGGCTGATTATCTCTATCGATGGTTTGACCCAGGAAACGTATGAAAATTACCGCATCAATGGGCAGCTGAGCAAGGTCATAGAAGCAACGAAATTACTTGTGGCGGCTAAGAAGGAACTAAAATCCAATTCTCCCAACTTGATTTTTCAGTTTTTGGCAGTGAAACCGAACGAGCATGAAATACCGGCCGTTTTTTCACTTGGCAAAGAATTAGGTGTCGATGAGGTTCGGATCAAAACAGCCCAGCTCTATGATTACAAAAATGGTCATTCACTCATGCCCGAAAACGAATCCTACTCTCGCTACAAATTGCAAGCTGACGGCACCTACAAACTGAAATACAAAACAGGCAATCATTGTTGGCGCATGTGGTCGGGCAGCGTGCTCACGTGGGATGGAAAAGTAGTGCCTTGTTGTTTCGACAAAGACGCACAACATGTACTGGGCAGTATAGAAAATGTTGATTTCTCTACCATTTGGAAAAGTAACACCTACCGTTCTTTTCGAAAAGCTGTCCTCACGGGCCGCAACAAAATTGACATTTGCCAGAATTGCTCTGAAGGCGCAAAGGTGTGGGTGTAGGTCCAAGAACATGAAGTAGCAGCGAAGCTAAACTGCCCTAAAAATTGGGAAATCCCAAATACTGCAACGAACACATTTTACTTTTTTCAGCTGTTTACTTGTACGTTTTAGCCTATCCAATTGAAGTTTTTTAGCTAAATTACGTTATTATATTGAAGTTTTTTAGCTAAATTACATTATTGAACTGAAGTTTTTTAGCTAAATAAATGATATTGAGTTTGCTTTTTAAGTAACTTTGAGAAAAGGAATGAAGATGAAAATGATTGAAAGAGCTATTTACCGTGAGTTTCAAGGTCAAATAAAACCCGGTAGAGTTCTTATACTTCTTGGAGCCAGAAGAGTTGGAAAAACACATTTGTTAAAGCAAATAGCCTCAAAATTGCCTGAGGCAAAAACCCTATTTTTAAATGGTGAAGATCAAAGAACCATTGATAGGATGGCAGAACGTTCCGTTGAGAATTTTAAACTTCTCCTCGGTTCAGCAACGTTTTTATTTATCGATGAAGCACAAAACATACCTGATATCGGCGGAAAGTTAAAATTGCTTGTTGATGAAATGCCCGATGTGCATGTAATTGTAACTGGTTCGTCCATGTTTGAATTAAACAACAAACTAGGTCAACCGTTGGTGGGCCGATCACATGTTATTCAGCTCTTTCCCTTGGCACAAATTGAGTATCAAACGCAAGAAAACACAGTTGAAACTTTTTCAAAACTAGAACAGCGGTTAATTTTTGGTTCATACCCAGAACTTTTAAATTTTTCAGATAATGAAGAAAAAATCGACTATTTAGAGGGGATTGTAAGCAGCTATTTACTGAAAGATATTCTTGCCTATGAAGGAATTAAAAAGGCGGATAAAATTATTGATTTACTCAGATTAATTGCATTTCAAATTGGCAACGAAGTAAGTTTAGACGAGCTTACCATCAATCTAAAAGGAATCAGCAGAAACACAATTGAATCCTACTTAGATCTGCTTTCTAAAGTATTTATCATCTATCCGGTTAAAGGTTTCAGTCGGAATTTAAGAAAGGAAATCAGTAAATCAAATAGATGGTATTTCTACGACAACGGTATTCGAAATGCATTAATCAGAAATTATAATCCGCTTAATTTACGGAACGATCAAGGTCAATTGTGGGAAAATTATTTAATGTCAGAGCGCCTGAAAGTAAACGCATACCTCAAAAGACGCGTAAACACTTATTTCTGGCGGACTTACGATCAACAAGAGATTGACTTGATTGAAGAATCGGGAATAGATTTGTCAGCTTTTGAGTTTAAATGGAAGATGAATAAAGTCAAAATACCTGCAGCGTGGAAAAACAATTACCCTTCAACAACGTTTGAGGTTATTAATAATGAAAATTACCTGAATTTTGTTTTAGGAAAGTAGGATTCTTTTTAAAAACCTGTCCTCATGGGCCGCAACAAAATTGACATTTGCCAAAACTGTTCAGAAGGTGCAAAGGTGAGAGTGTAAAAATAGAAGTATGAAATAGCCATGCAAAAACTTCGCGCAAGCACAAATGAAAATAACATGGCGTATTCCATATGACCTTTAAAAGACAAATTAGTTACATATGAAAAACCGATTTTTAAGAATTCTTATCGTCACCATTGTTGCGGGTGTAATTTTACTCTTGATCGTAAAAACATATGCGCCCAAAAAGGCTGAAACTTCCTCTTCAAAAACAGCTCCTGTAACAGCAAATTCAAAAGAGAAAATTTTAAACCCATCCGTTGAGATTTCAGATACCTTGCACGAAACTTTCATTGCAGCCGAAATTAATATTGCTTATGAATTACCCGCGTGTGCAGCTTCATTACTCACAAAGCATGAAGGATATACCCTTCAGTATGATGAAAAAAATGAACAGGCCCGTTGGGTGGCTTACCAGTTAACAGCTGCCGAAACGATAAAACAATACGAACGCACAAATAAATTCATAGCTGACCCTACTATACCCTCTGGCAGTGCCTCTGACAGGGACTATCGCAATTCGGGATACGATCGTGGTCATTTAGCGCCGGCAGCAGATATGGGATGGTCAGCGCAAACAATGGCAGAGTCTTTTTATTACAGCAATATGAGTCCACAAGTGCCGGCATTTAATCGGGGAATCTGGAAACGACTTGAAGAGCAAGTGCGTAGCTGGGCAATGGAACTATATACAATTTACGTTGTGACCGGGCCTATACTTTCGGGAAACTTGCAATTCATTGGCCCTGATCAGGTAGCAGTACCAAACTATTACTTTAAGGCAGTACTCTATTTTCATGGAAAAGACTCCAAAGCAATCGGATTTGTAATGGAAAATCGGAAATTACAGGGAAGCTTGTATGACTATACCATTACAATTGACAGCTTGGAAAAACTTACCGGTCTGGATTTGTTTGCATCCGTTGAGGATCAACTTGAAACGAAGATAGAAAGAACAACGTGCACCGCTTGCTGGGATTGGAATGTTCAAAAACAAACAACTTCGGTACGCAAAGATTCAAACTTATCAAATAGTGTGCAATGTTCAGGGATTACACGCTCTAACAACAGGTGTAAACGCAGGACAAAAAATCAGAATGGTAGATGCTACCAGCATCAATGAATGGTCAGTAGCTGTTTTTTGGAATGTTGAATAACGAATTTTGCATCCAAATGAATCACTTCCTCTTAGTTTCTAACAATTAAAATTTTGCTCATTGAATGCAATGATATGATACCGTTTTTTTCCCGCTCCGCGGTATGTGCAATTATGCGGTGAACAAAACGTTTTATTACTTTATTCATGAACAATCTTCCTAAGATTTAGAAGGATAGCACCTCCTTCGAAGCTGCAAATGCTGAATGACCGCCATTATCCTTCATTCAATTTTTCCAAAATCGTTGGAAGAAATTCATTCAGTTTGGAAAACCCGAACCATCTTCTCCCCAGATCCTTCAAGGAAGCACCGATATGGTATAATTCCTTTCGGTCTAGAATTAGAAATCGGTCGTGGGCCGTTTTCAGCGTTTTAATTTGGATTCCTGGATATTGCGCGTTGTGTTTTGCCAAATCCAATTGCAGTTGCGCGCTTATTTTTTGAGTGTAAAGAATTGCCTCAACGTTCGCCGCACGTTTACTGAGATGAATGAGTACAGATTCATCGATGTAATTGTCAATAAGAATAATTTCTTTAGTTGCAGAACGAATAATTTTTGAGATCAACTCGTAAGCGTCAAAAAGTTGTCCATCGAAAAATACACCTTGGGTAGGAAGTTCATTCGTCGAAATAAAAATTTCAATTTCATCCACTCTCTGTGTTAATTGACCAATGTCTTTATTCAATTTTAACTCAAGTTGATTGATTCGATTATTAATTGTAAAGCCTTCAAGTAAGTGGTTGGTCAAAACTCGATTCGCCCAAATTCTGAAATGAATTCCTTGTTTGGATTTTACTCTGTATCCAACAGATAGAACAACATCAAGATTGTAAAACTCAATGTTTCTTTTTACTTTTCTTTTACCTTCAAAATGAACTATCGCAAAATTTGCGACAGTTGGAATTCCTTCCAACTCTTCATTTAAAGCATTGGTAATATGTTTACCAATTGTTTTAACATCTCTTCCAAAAAGAGTTGCAATTTGTTGACGATTCAACCAGACAGTATCATTTTCAAGGCGAACTTCTATGTGCTCAGCTACCTCATTTGGTCGGTATAAGATGATTTCATTCTTCATAGTTTACCTTAAGTTAGTGAAAATTATCATTTGAAAAATGCAAGAGAACAATTTCTTCCCGCTCCGCTAGATGTGCCATCCTGCGGTGATTAAAACGTTTTATTACCTTATTCATGAACAATCTAACTAAGATTTGGAAAGATAGCACCACGAAGTAGGACCGATGATCTATTTTGTATGGTGAAGATTATAGGCTTAGGCAATCCCAAGCAACCAATTAAACACATTGAGGTGTTTTATTCCTCCGCGTGTTTGTGTAAAACTATCAGTTGTCAGCAGGTACTTTGGATAGTTGTCTTTGATCTTTTCCAAAGCCCCAAACTCGCGTTCCTCCGTTTTTTCTGATGTCAATTGCCAGGCTACTTGATAATATTCGATCTCTCCATCAGGCGTCTTACACACGAAATCCACTTCACTGTTTCTGCTGGTGCCGGTCCAGATTTTATTTCCCCTTCGCAAAAGTTCTAAATACACCACATTCTCCAAAATATGTCCTTTGTCGGCTGTACGGTCCTTGCCAACCAAGATGTTAAGTAAACCGGGATCTACCAAATAATACTTCTCCATAGTAGCCAATTGTTTTCTGCCTTTTAGGTCAAAACGATGTACACAGTAAAATACAAAACTTGCTGTTAGATAGTCCAGGTATTTTTCTACGGTTGTATTGTGCGTTGTTTGCCCATCCTTTTTCAGTTGTGCGGCGATATTTCCCGGAGAAAGAGGGCTGCCTATGTGTGAGGCTACAAATTTTACAATGTTTCGAAATGCTCTTTTGTCATGTATTCGGTGACGTTGCGTAATATCTTTTTCGATAATAGTGGTATATATGGCTTCGAGATACTCATGAATTTTGTCATAACCACCCTCTCGCAGAGATACACCCTTCGGTAGAGAAGTTTCATTGATATATTCAAAAAAAAGTGCGTCGTAATTCAAATAATTATTGGAGTAATCGATCTTTCTTGCAGTTAAGTACTCACGAAATGAAAAAGGTAAAATGGAAACTTCAATGTATCTGCCACTTAACAGGGTTGCCAATTCACCGGATAGTAGAAATGCATTTGATCCTGTAATGTAGACGTCAATATTTTGTTTGACATGCAAACCGTCTACTAATCTCTCAAATTCATGAACATGCTGAATTTCATCAAGAAACACATAACACGACTTTGATAAATCCAGTTGCCCTGTGATGTGCAGATACAAGTCATCTAGTTTATCAAGGTATTTTCGTAATTCGAAGTCTTCAAAGTTTAAAAGGACAATTTGATTCGACAATATTCCCATGTCTAAGAGTGCAAGTCGATATAATTCAAACAAAGTGCTTTTTCCACTTCGCCTTAAACCACTTACTACTTTGATGAGATCTTGGTCTTTGTAGGCAAATAATTTGTTCAAATACTCTTGTCGTGATGTATATGGGATCATATATTAAAAGTAGTAAAATTATTAAAACTTGCAAAAAATACTTTTTTTAATAATAATCGGCCCGTCCTAACCCGTTTCGCTCCAACCTCTTTTGAAAGATTCTCAAGATTATTTTCTATGCGATCCACACGTTGGTTGATTGCATAGCCTTTGAGTAAGTATTCGCCAAAATAGTTGTCGCCCAGATTCGGAATTGCGTGCCCTGTTTGGATTTAACTCTATAACCAACAGAGATAATTACATCGAGGTTATAAAAAGCAACAAGTTTATCGGAATTAGGAATATGCACTTTTTGCATATTGCTTTTTTCATCAAGTTCTTCCTCCCTAAAAACATTACTTATGTGCCTCGAAATTACCGATTGATCACGTTGAAAAAGATGAGAGATTTGTTCCTGATTCAACCATACAGTCTCATTTTCAAGGCGAACTTCGATGTGCTCAGCTACCTCATTTAGTCGGTATAATATGATTTCATTCTTCATAGTTTACCTTAAGTTAGTGAAAATTATCATTTGAAAAATGCAAGAGAACAATTTATTCACGCTCCGCAGTATATGTTATCCTGCGGTCAACGAAACGTTTTTTTTCCTAATGCATGAACAATCTACTTAAGATTTCGAAGGATAGCTTATCCCACGAAGCGTTTTCGGCGCGCTCACCTCGATACATTCAGAATCTTCGGTCGAACCAACTCTTGCCTTAACGCAAAATGAGTGGGCTTAAAAACTTAAAAAAAAATTGCCACAAAAAAACGCCTCATTTTCATGAGGCGTTTACTATCTTATGAAGAGCAATTAGTGCTCTTCTTTGCTTTCAAAAATTCTTTTCGGGCGCAATCTTTCAAAAATGTCAATTGTTATCCAAAACGGAACGATAAATCCTAAGAGGAACAACAACATCCAGAATGCCATACCGGCTATCAAAAGAAACAAAACAATACCGAAAACGCTCATCTTTGTTGGTTTTATTGAATGATTACGGTGTAAAAATAGTAAAATATTCAATCAGGCAAGGATTTTGGGTTGAAAAAGTGCAAAGCAAGTTCAGGTCTCGATAAACCTCCTCCGTCGGCACTCGACCTGCTTTTGTATTTGGGCAGCTGACCGAGTGGCCGCTTCAGCGGTTGTATCGAGGGCATGCGTTCTATTAATTCTACTCCCTTACTGTTTTAAGGCAAAAATTCGGTAAAAGCTTTGTCTTTTAATGAATCGTTGGATTATCAAAAGATCTCTTTGTGACTTATGGAGAGTGTGAATTTCCTTTAACTAGTGTCTTTGTGGTAAAAACAAACATTCAAATCTTGGATTCATTCGCTGTAAATCAGCTCCATTTACTTTAAATTAAGGTTAAAGATTTTGATCCGCCCCCTGTCCTCTGTCAATTTTGTTTAAATTCGCCTTCATTATGAATGCCGTGGCAAAAACAAAAAAACATATACTTACCTTCGAGCAGGAATATGATTTTGATATGCTCGGACTTTGTTCGCATCATAACGATTACCGTTTGGCTTGGGGAATCAATGAAGAACTTTCTATTCAGCTGAAAAAAGCGGAAGAAGATTATGTCATTACAAACAAAAAAGGCCAAAAAGTATCACAGCATTCGTTGTATGAATTTCGTGATGAGGAAAATCTAATTGAATACTACCTCATCAAAAACAAAAGCCTCGGTAAATATCTGATCCCTGAAAAACCAGCCATCGATTATTTCCTTTTCCTCTTTGAAAACCACATTTGGGAACCGGAAGATCTATTGGCGAAACTGAAAACTATTTCAAGTGTATTGGGTGGATTTGTTTTCGATCCGGAAGAGTTCGAATCTACCGAATTGCTGGTATTCAACTGATGCGTGAAAAATTGAATTGAAGAAAATGAAAAAAACAAAAATAGTTGCAACCCTTGGACCAGCGTCGAGCGACAAGGAAATATTGCGTCAAATGTTCGAGGCAGGTGTAAACGTGTGCCGCTTGAACTTTAGCCATGGTGCCTATGAAGACCATGCCGCTGTGGTAAAAACGATTCGTGAATTGAATGATGAAACTGGTTTAAACGTTGCCATTCTTGCAGATTTACAAGGACCTAAAATTCGCACCAATGAAATGGAAAACAACGGTGTTGAATTGATCAATGGAAGCGAGGTGCTCATCGTAACAGAAAAAGTGCTGGGAACAGCACAAAAGTTTTCAATCAATTATACTGATCTGCCAAAAGATGTGACTCCGGGTGAACGCATCCTTCTTGACGATGGGAAATTAGCATTGGAAGTGATTAGTTCAGATGGAAGTAAAGAAATTAAAGTGAAAGTGATTCACGGTGGCATTTTGTCTTCCAAAAAAGGTGTGAATTTTCCAAATACGAAAATTTCAATGCCATCATTAACGAGCAAAGATTTACTTGATTTACAATTTGCGCTGGAGCAAGATGTGGATTGGGTTGGACTTTCATTTGTTCGTTCTGCCCGCGATATCATCGAATTAAAGCACATTATTGCAGGAGAAAAAAGAAAGGCGAAGGTCATTGCAAAAATTGAAAAACCAGAGGCAATCGACGATATTGATGCGATCATCAAAGAAAGCGATGGACTGATGGTCGCTCGTGGCGATTTGGGGGTTGAAATTCCTTATCAAAATGTGCCGATCATTCAAAAGATGTTGATTTCAAAGTGCATAACCAATGCAAAACCAATCATTGTTGCCACGCAGATGATGGAAAGCATGATCACAAATATTTCACCTACGAGAGCTGAGGTGAATGACGTTGCTAACGCTGTATTGGACGGTGCTGATGCCGTAATGCTTTCAGGAGAAACATCGGTTGGAAAACACCCTGTTGAGGTAATTAAAACGATGTCGAACATTGTGCGTGAAATGGAAAATTTTGAAGGCATCTACAACAAAGAAGAACTCCCAGAAAGAGACCAATCACGTTTCATTACTGATAGTATTTGTTTCAATGCTTGTCGACTATCCCAACGTGTTGAATCAAATGCCATTCTGACAATGTCTTTTTCAGGATATACCGCTTATAAAATTGCATCACAACGGCCAAAAGCACCGATTTTTGTATTTACAAGTAACAAGAACATCCTTACACAGTTAAACCTAGTTTGGGGAGTGCGCGCTTTCTATTACGACAAGCACATCAGCACCGATCATACGATTGCCGACATCAAGTACCTGTTGAAAAAAGAAGGGCTGCTTGCGCAAGGCGATTTGGTAATTAATGTTGCATCCATTCCACTGGAAGATCGAGGTAGCTCAAACATGCTTAAATTGAGTTATGTAGAGTAAAAATTGCATGTTCTGAAGTTGATTTTGGTTAGATCATGAAATTTCTTTTATATTTATAAACGCTAAAACCATTTTCAGCGCTTATTATTTTTTGAAAGAAACGACTCTCTGATGGGCAGGATTCTATTATTTCTGAGTTTAGTTGTCTCCGTAAACCTAGTTTACGGTCAACAACCTACACAATTTTGGACGAACCGATTCAATGGAACTGGTGACTTTTCTCAACAATTTAATTCAATTGTTTCCGCTGGTAGTAATTCCTATGTAGGAGGTTACTCAGTAAAAAGTGGAAATCAACGCGATTTTTACCTTTCCAAATTTAATAGCAAAGGCGACACCCTTTGGACGAGGACATACAACGGTTCTGCAAGCATGGATGATGCAATTGTATCAATGATAGCAGATAGTTTAGGAAACATTTATGTCAGCGGTTTTACGGAAGAGAAAGGCACAGGGAAAGATATTTGTGTGCTAAAATACGATGCCTTTGGAAAATTAATATGGAAGTACATTTACAACAATCAAAACGCTGGAAATGATGATGTCCCTGTTCAAATTTCACTTGATGGCGAAGGGAATGTTTTACTTGTTGGGTCCTCAGACCAAATGCCTGGTCCAAAAACGAATTTCAATTTTATCACACTAAAACTTGATGGTTCTGGTAATCAGCTTTGGTTAAAATCGTTTGATAGTTCTGGAGAATTTGATGATGTAGCGATTGGCTTGTCTGTTAACACTAAAAATGAGGTCTTCGTAACGGGAAACACAGACAATGGCAGTGATCTAGATATTGTCACTCTGAAGTATACTTCAACTGGATCTCTTGCTTGGATGAAAGCCTTTAACAAAGGAAAAAATGACCGAGCAAATTCTCTTTGTACAGATAAGGGTTCAGTATATGTAGTAGGAAGTACAGAGAATGGAAAAGATTTAGATTATACAATTCTTAAATATTCGTTTGCAGGAGCAGAGATTTGGCAGAATGGATTGACATTCAATGGGGCCGCTAAAGGAAATGATGAGGCTATTGCAGTTTACACTGACAACGCAGGGAATTTGTATGTGGCAGGTGCAAGCGATCAGGATGCTTCTGTTGCCCAAAATTTGGATTTCTGTGTAACTAAATACAACGTCAATGGAACAGAACAATGGACCAAAACATGGGGTAGTTCGCGTGACAAAGATGATCGGCCTTCTTATATTGGAGCAACAGAATCTGGGGTGCTAATCATTGCGGGCACTTCAGATATCAATACAGATCCTTTGGCCAAAGCTGGAGATTTTCAAGCTGTTGGTTTTAATATGTCTGGAATAGTGCAATGGCAGCAATCCTACTCTGCTTCTGATGGTTTTTCTCAATGTTCTGCAGCTGTAATAGATAATTCAGGAAATATTCTTTTATGCGGAAAAATTCGTGAAGACCAATCAAAAGATAAAAACGTTGTTCTTCAATTTTCGGAAGAAGGACGCTTTAATTGGTTCAAACAGCAAGAACCTAGCGGAGAAAACACTGATAAAGTGAATGATTTGTTTTTGGACGAATCAGGAAACACATATATATGTGGGTTTACATTAACGTCAGAAGGTCAAAAGGATATTTTTGTTCAGAAAACCGATCCAGATGGAAAAACTATTTGGGATTTCACACACAACGGCACCGACAATGGAAATGATGAGGCTTTAAGTCTAGCAGTTGATTTAAATGGTAATGTTTTCGTTGTAGGTTACTCAAGTGAAAAAGGCAACAGTGATGATGTTTTAACCTTTAAAATATCTCGGGATGGTCAACTGCAATGGTTAGAAACCTTTGATTATATAACTGTGAAAGGCCAAGACCGGGGTGTGGCCCTAGCTTTAGACATTGAAGGAAATGTATACGTTACAGGTACTTCAGATGCGAATTTGGGTTCTGGAATTAGCGATGATATTCTAGTATTGAAATACAACCAAAAAGGAATACTTCTCTGGAACAAGCGGTATACAGGAAAGGCTATGGGTGATGATACACCTTCTGGCATAGCCTATTTGTCAGGAAATAGAATTGCTATCTGCGGAACAACCTTTAATGGAACAGACGATGATATTTTGTTGATTGCATTTAATGATGCGGGAATTTTGCAATGGGAAAAAATACACAATGGAAATATTGGTGATGATTATTGTTCTGAAATGACTCTTGATAATGGTGAAAAAATTACATTAATTGGTACTAGTTACAATGGAAAAGACAACGATATTGTGACGATTCAATTTACTTCTGACGGCACTCAAAATTGGTTCAATCAATACGATAGTGGAAAAGGAAATGATGTGGGCGTTGCTTTAACATCTGACGTATCAAGAAATATTTATATAACAGGTACTGCTCAGAATGGAGATCAAACAGATATTGTTGTTAGAAAAATGAGTGACAATGGTGTTAGCAATTGGGTAGATACTTATTCTGCTGAAGGAAACTTGAATGCTGTGCCTACGGATATCGCAATAGACAATTCAGATTTTGCAATTGTTTGTGGGCAAACTGAAGTTCTTGACAAATGCCTACATACGGACTTTTTCATTCGAAAGTATCATCCGAATTTTGGAGTTCCAGTATGGAAAAAAACGTTTGACAATGGTTTGTCTCAAAATGATCAAGCTACAGTAATTGCAATTGATCAGAAAAATAACATTTACATTGCAGGAACCAGTTTCTCGCAAGCAGGATTGGAAGACATTGTGACAATAAAATTTGATTCGCCACTTAACCTGCATGAAATCACTTACCCAGGAACTGGAATAAACCTTTTTCCAAATCCATTCACAGATGAGGTGACAATTGATCTTTTTAATGCAACAGGAATTATGAGCATTATAGACATCTATTCATTAAATGGTAAAAAAGTGAAGTCATTTAAAACGACCAAACCAGAGATGGTCATCGATAAAAAGATTGTAAAACCTGGTGTTTATCTGTACAATGTAACACAGAATTCTGAAGTTATTCAAACCGGTAAAATCATCTTAAAATAAGATTTTTTAGAGCCTTTTTCAGCACTTTAAATTTGGTTCATATTCCGTTAACAAAATTCCCTATTTCTAGAAGGTAAAATAATTAGTTCCGTCGTATATTTGTATCCACAAAAATCAAAGCAAACGGAATGAGCAATTTCTCTACAAGACACATTGGACCAAATGCAGCTGAAAAATCAGCAATGTTGGCAAAAATTGGGGTTAGTTCAATCAGTGAACTAATCGACAAAACGATTCCTTCGCATATTCGTCTCAACAGCGAATTGAATGTGTCAAATGCTCTGAGTGAGCAAGAATACTTGAACCATATTAATGAATTGGCACAAAAAAACAAAGTGTTCAAATCATTTATTGGTATGGGATACAATGAAACAATTGTTCCTTCTGTCATTTTGAGAAATATTCTTGAAAATCCAGGATGGTATACTGCATATACGCCGTATCAAGCTGAAATTTCACAAGGTCGTTTGGAGGCTTTGTTGAATTTCCAGACAATGATTATGGAGTTGACAGGGATGGAGATTGCAAATGCTTCCTTGTTGGATGAAGGCACTGCTGCAGCAGAAGCCATGATTATGTTTTGGAATTCACGTTCACGAAACGATGTGAAAGAAGGAAAGAACAAATTCTTCATTTCACAAGATTGCTTCCCGCAAACAATTGATGTGGTAATGGGCCGAGCAATAAATCTTGGAATAGAATTAGTAATAGGGGACGCTGCATCTTATTCTTTCGATGCATCTTTCTTCGGGGCTTTAACGCAATACACTGACGTAAAAGGAACAGTTACGGATATTCAATCTTTTATTTCAAAGGCTAAAAATACTGGAGTACAAGTCGCAATTGCAGCAGATATTCTATCATTGGTTCTTTTAAAATCACCAGGGTCTATGGGTGCTGATTGCGTATTGGGAACTTCTCAGCGCTTTGGTGTGCCAATGGGTTATGGTGGTCCTCATGCTGCTTATTTTGCAGTGCGCGATGATTACAAAAGAAATATACCTGGAAGGATCATTGGTGTTTCCAAAGATGCGGATGATAACTTGGCTTTGCGCATGGCCTTACAAACACGCGAACAACACATCAAGCGCGACAAAGCGACATCCAATATTTGCACAGCCCAAGCCTTGCTAGCAGTAATGGCAAGTATGTATGCGGTTTATCATGGACCTGACGGGATGCGTGAAATTGCTTCGCATTGCCATTCTTTAGCAACAAAAACAGCTGAAGGATTGAAAGCAATGGGAGTTGAAGTTGGTTCTGTCAATTATTTTGATACAATTTGGGTGAAAGGCGTTTCAGCAGCTTCGTTAAAATCAGCTGCAGAAAACCACCAACTCAATTTCAATTATATCAGCGATAGCGAATTGACGATTAGTTTTGGTGAGCCACACACAATCGCTGATGTGCAAGCTATTTTAAACATCTTTGCGCAAGTTTCCGGAAAAACGGCATCTACAGTTTCTTCTGATTTGTCTTCCTCTGTAAACAGTGAATTGCTGCGAACAGATAAAGTTTTTACGCATCCAACGTTTAATGCACATCATTCCGAGTCAAAAATGATGCGTTATTTGAAGCGTTTGGAGAACAAAGATTTGTCATTAGTTCACAGCATGATTCCATTGGGTTCTTGTACCATGAAATTGAATGCAGCGAGTGAATTGATGCCGATAACCAATCCGCAATTCGCGAATATGCACCCTTTTGCGCCGATTAATCAAGCAGAAGGATACCATGAAATGTTCCGCCAATTGGAAAAAGATTTGTGCGAATGCACAGGCTTTGCAGCAATGTCATTGCAACCAAATTCCGGAGCGCAAGGTGAGTATGCAGGTTTGATGGTGATTAAGGCGTACCATGAAGCCAACGGAGACTTTCAACGAAAAAAGATGATCATTCCATCTTCTGCGCATGGAACAAATCCAGCGTCAGCAGTTATGGCTGGAATGGAAGTCGTTGTGACAGGTTGTGATGAAAATGGCAACATCGATATTGAAGAATTGAGAAAAGTTGCAACTGAACTAGGAAACACATTGTCAGGTTTAATGGTCACTTATCCATCAACACATGGCGTGTATGAAGAAGGTATTCGTGAAATTACTTCTATCATTCATGAAAATGGTGGTCAAGTATACATGGATGGTGCAAATATGAACGCTCAAGTAGGACTCACAAACCCAGGAAATATTGGCGCAGATGTTTGTCACTTGAATTTGCACAAAACGTTTGCCATACCACACGGTGGTGGTGGGCCTGGCATGGGACCAATTGGTGTTGCAGCGCATTTAGCGCCATTTATACCAGGAAGTCTAGTTATAAATGCGGGTGGAGAAAAAGCGATTTATGCAATTTCATCAGCACCATACGGAAGTGCATTGATTTTGCTAATTTCTTACGGATACATCAAAATGCTTGGTGCAAAAGGATTACGCGAATCAACTGAAGTGGCCATTTTGAATGCAAATTACATCGCAGCCGAATTGAAAGGTCATTACGATATTCTTTACACTGGAAAAAATGGAACCGTAGCCCATGAATTGATTTTAGATTGCCGTGAAATCAAGAAAACTTCAGATGTTGAAGTAGCAGATATTGCGAAGCGATTGATTGATTATGGCTTCCATGCACCTACTGTATCATTCCCGGTTGCTGGTACGCTTATGATTGAACCAACGGAATCAGAAGATAAAGATGAATTGGATCGTTTCATTGTAGCAATGAAAACCATAAGAAAAGAGATAGCTGAAATTGAAAATGGCCATGCCGATAAAGAGAATAATCTTTTGAAAAATGCCCCTCACACAGCTGATTGCATTATCAATAAAAACTGGAATTACCCATATTCTCCGCAGGAAGCAGCTTATCCTGCAGCTTATTTGAAAGAATTCAAATATTGGGTACCTGTCAGAAGAGTAGACAATGCGTTTGGAGATAGAAACCTCGTTTGTTCTTGTCCAAGTGTTGAGAGCTACAAAGATGTGGTAGCGTAAAACAAATAAATGTTTCTTAAAAATCCGCTGAACATAATTCAGCGGATTTTTTTATTTAATGTTCCTTCGTCCGCTTAAAAGGCCATTAATTTCCATCAAATAAGCAATTTCTTTTTTAAGCGCTACAATTTCCAGTTTTTGATCGTTCATCTGTTGATCCAACAACTGCAGTGCTTTAACCATTTCATTTGCTGAAAGGAAAGTTTCACTAGTATCCTCTGATGATTTTAAAAGTGATGGATTGCTATTTAAAGTTAAAGAGTAACGTTCAAAAAAGTTAAAATCTAGAATCTTTGAGATCTTGAGCAATAGCCCTGTATCTATGGTTTTACGCTCGAAAATATCATAAACATTTTGACTCGTTTTGTTAATCCGACGGGCAAACTCACTCTTCGTCATCCCAGTTTCCTGCAACCTGTTTTTTATCAATTTCCCAACGTGAATTTCCATTGGGCAATGTCACGTTTATTTGTAGTAAAATTTGATAAATTATATCAATATAATTAGATGATATTGTAAGTATTGTTGGAGATAGATTTCATATATCAAATTAATTCATTTGATGTCTTATCCCCCTAAAAACTTATCATCTTCCCTACTTCAAGATGGATACAGCCCTCACTATCTTCAGGATAGTTCTTTTTAGCCAGCCTTTCAACCAATCCTGTTCCTCTTTTTTGTTCATCATGCGTTCCTATTAAATGACGAGCACTACAACTTTCTTTCAGACTTAAGGCATTTTGCAATCCTAAATTGATAGTTCCGCCCAACAAGAAAGGGAGTCGGTAAGTGGTAGTCGTAGTAATGACAATATCTACTTTGGGGAAAACTCGAACCTTGCTTCCGTGCGGAGCATACAATAGTTTCATATTGTTTGATTCTATTAAATAAGCTTCGTGGACAGGGTCAAAGATCGAGCGATTAGAAATTAAACTAATCTTAAACGGAGCATGATGCAGTGCTATCAACTCTTTAAAGTACTGCCATTTTCTGATTTTATTCAGAATGCTTTTTTTCGCAACTATTGGAATCTTTGGGTCAAATTGAAGCAAGGTCTCTTTATTGCAATGGTCGGAAAAGGGGTGTGAAATAAATATGAAATCTGGTCGATCAAGCAAAGCAGGATCTGGTTGTTTTTGAAGGTGGAATTGTTCACTGAAAAGTGGATGCAAATCAATCTGTGAAGGTGTAAACCATGGATCAACCATTATTTTAAGGCCGTCGAACTCCCACATCCATGAACTATCTTCGTTAAGTTTTTGAATCTTCATCACACTTGAAACATGTCAAACCATTTTTTTGTTCGGCTCATCACACAGATTGAATCTACTGAATTTTTGATTAAATTAGGATTAAATTCCTTCCATGAAAACGATTCTTTTTCTCTTATTTACACTTCCTATTTTCATTTTCGGTCAGAGCAATTCTGAAATCAATGAAATTTCGCCTGATAAACCATTTGAGAATGTTTATTCGAAAAAAATTGCGGATGATTCACTGCAAAGCACATTCATTATTTGGGTGAAAAAGGATGTTGTTGAGCATTACCATCAAACACATACTGAAAACATATATGTGCTTGAGGGCAAGGCTGAAATGACATTAAATGGGCAGACACAAGTTGTAAAAAAAGGCGATTACATGAATATTCCATTGGGAACGAAGCATGCGGTCACAAAAGTATTGTCAAGAAAGCCATTTAAAGTTCTCTCGATTCAATCGCCACATTTTGATGGAACAGACAGAATCATCATTAAACAGCCACACTGCGATTTCTGATATTGAACTACTCAATTCTTCTTCACAAATTCTTCGAACGATTTTAGCTCAACGAACTTGATCCCAGCCTTTTCTGTAGAAGCCTTGTATTTGACAACTTGTTGGTCCTTGATCGTTTTGAAAGTCGATTTTCCTTCATTCAATCTCGTTTGAAGCATCTTTAATGTTTCGAGTTGAGACTGCGAAGGTGCACCATAATAGGAACCAATCGTGCTGTACAGATCTCCGATTTTTTCACGCAACTGTTTTTCACCTGCTCCAACGTAATTATCACCTTTTGTTATCACGAGTACGTCCTTCAATTGGTTAAGGTCCGTGTTCAATTTGGTTGCTTGTTTTTTCAAGGCTGCATTTTCTTTCATGACTTTAGCACTGTGAACAAGCAATTCATCAATTTCATAAACCATATAAGCTAATTCTTCGGTCATGTTGTAAAGAGTTTTTGTCGTCTCTTGTTGAATTTTGCGTTCTTCAAGCGTAAAGACAGTTTTCTCTGGATACCTTAATTCGATCCATGATTCATACTTCTCGGAACCTTTAGTGATGACAACCTTATATTTCCCAGCTGCAACACTTGGGGCGAACATAGCGGCTCCATCTATGGTTTTTGCAGATGCAACTTTTGGAGCCATCGAATTGTATCCCCATTCAACGATATTGATTCCCTTTTGTTTTCCCGGTGCAATAGTATTGATCCAGTTATTTTTTTCATCGTAAATATCGAGCGTCATTTTTCCGAAAGTGTGTCTTTTAGAAAGGTAATAGATAATCTTGGCTGAGCTGGATGGGTTCGCTCCAACAAATTGAGTTTCACCGCTCGAACCACCAAATGTGCTGCTTTCATTCATTTCTACCGGCTTTCCAGTGAAAAAATGCAATGGTTTAGCCAACACTTCAGGAGTTAACTCTCTGAGGGGACTGATATCATCAACGATAATAATTCCACGACCATGCGTACCCAAAATAAGGTCATTTGTTTTAGGGTGTTGCTCAATGTAATGCACTGCCGCTGCAGGCACTCCATTCGTGAATTTTGACCAACTTTTCCCACCATCAATCGTAACAAACAAGCCAAATTCTGTACCTAGATACAGTAAATTCGGATTTACACGGTCTTCTTGAATATTGCGTGCAAAACCGCTGATGTCATTGGTTGCAATCGATTTCCAAGTTAAACCAAAATCAGTTGTTTTGTATACGTATACGTTTTTGTCATTGCGCGTATGCCCATCAAAAACGGCATAGGCAGTTCCTTTATCGAATGTACTTGCTTCGATGTGATAACACCAAGTATTTGCTGGAATACCTTTGATGTTTGCTGTTAAATTCGACCACGTTTTACCACCATCTTTTGTGAGTTGTACATTGCCGTCATCTGTTCCAATCCAGATCTGATTTTGATCCAAAGGCGATTCTGCAATCGTGAAAATGGTGCAATGGTTTTCAGCTCCGGAGTTGTCAGCAGACAAGCCACCTGATTCTACCTGATTTTGTTTTGCCGGATTATTCGTGGTTAAATCCGTTGAGATTTTTACCCAATTGTTACCCATGTCATCCGACTTGTGTAAAAACTGACTTCCGATATATAAACGATCCGGCGCATGTAAACTCGTTGTTATTGCCGCATTCCAGTTGAAACGTAATTTTGGATCACCCTGCACTGGAAATGGTTTAACGATCTTCGTTTGTTTCTTTTCTATATCGTAACGCCAAACAGCTTCAGCTCCCTGCATTTCAGAATACATAATTTTTGGATTGGTAGGGTGAGGATATACACGGAAACCGTCGCCCATACCAATTGATTCCCAATCACGGGCCTCAATTCCACCCGGACTCGCTGATGGTCCAAACCAAGATCCATTGTCTTGCAAACCGCCGTAAATGTTGTAAGGTGTTTGATTGTCAGTACTCACATGATAGAACATACAGATAGGGAGATTCTCAACAATTTCCATTGTTGTTCCTCCATTCAAGGAACGGTAAAGGCCGCCATCCGTTGCAACCAACATGCGGTCTGAATCTTTCACATCAAACCAGATATCATGAATATCAGAATGCATGGATCCTAATCCTTTAAAGGTCTTGCCACCATCGTGACTTATAGAACCCGATAATCCTGCTTTTACGACGCTTTCAGGATCACGTGGATCCACAACAATCCTTGAAAAATAGAATGGACGCACGGTCAACTCAAAATCGCTATTCAAGTGTTTCCAAGTTGCACCAGCATCATCTGAACGATAAAGCCCTTTTTGTTCCGCTTTTTCCGCTTCAACAACCGCATAGAGAATCTTTGAATTGGAAGGAGCCACCGTCACAGCTATTCTTCCGAGTTTTCCCTGAGGAAAACCATTTTGAATTTTATTCCAAGTTTTTCCACCATCTATACTTTTATACAAAGAACTATTTAATCCACCCGAATTAAAAGACCAAGCTGTTCTGCGAAATTCCCAAAAAGAGGCATAAAGTACAGATGGGTCATTTGGGTCCATTACTAAATCAGAACACCCAGTTGTTGCATTTACATAGAGTATTTTGTTCCAAGTCTTGCCACCATCCGATGTTTTGTATACGCCACGATCTTCACTATCTCCCCAAAGTGCTCCCAGAGCAGCAACGTAGACCGTATTCTTATCTTTAGGATCGACCTCAATAGCAGCAATACGCTCTGTTTTTTCTAGTCCCAAATGCGACCAGTTCTTTCCTCCATCACTTGTTCGATAAACACCGTTTCCAATTGAAACACTGTTTCTTGTCCACACTTCTCCAGTGCCAACCCAAACCGTATTGTCTGGATCTGCAGGATCAATTGCAACCGAACCGATAGACTGAGGGTAATCATCAAAAACTGAATAAAATTGTACGCCTCCATCCTGGGACTTCCAAACACCTCCACCTGCAGTTCCAATGTATATAACACGCGAATTCGATGGATGACCTTCAATATCACTTACGCGGCCACTCATCAATGCCGGACCAATTTGTCTGGCTTTCAAGTCTCCAAAAAGTTCTTTGCCTTGCAATGTTAATGTCTCTTGTGAATGGACTTGTAAAAACAAGCACGATAAGCTCAGGAATGAAAAAATCTTTTTCATGTCAGTTGTATTTGATGTATTTTGAATTACTCTCCAGGAAATTTAAAGATAGAATCTTCGTATGTTTTGTTCATCTCAATAGATTCAAAAACAATAGTTTGACCTTCACCATCTTTAAGTTTTTGTGTCATTGAAAACGGGAAGAAAATTCCTTGTACTTCTTGATAATCTGAAAAAACTGTTTGAGAAATTTGTCCTTTCATTTGACCAGAAGGAATTTCTGCTTCAACAACGATAGGCACATAATTTTCTTTGTCAAAATAATAGAACTCGATATTTGGAATGTCTTTTCCTTCTGCAAGCTGCGGTTTTTTAGTGACTTTAAGCTTAAA
>Ga0315901_10001985_pt1 | contig 28868 bp, 28 predicted proteins | sample LakEriMetagenome_10_FD_203761 | JGI IMG/M metagenome (GOLD analysis project Ga0315901, IMG submission 203761) | Freshwater fungal communities from buoy surface, Lake Erie, Ohio, United States - Buoy 2 MA116 | ecosystem: Environmental > Aquatic > Freshwater > Lake | place: USA: Lake Erie, Ohio...
CAGCACAAAGGGGACCAGAAGGTACCATGGCAGGTTGCCCGCAAAGATGATGGCAACGGCATCGACCGAAGGCCAGAGCAGCGCAAAGACGCAGGCCGCGATCACATCGCCATGGGCGAAGTTCACCAGCCTCATGACGCCAAAGATCAGCGCGATGCCCAAGGCGCCAAGGGCATAAAGCGACCCAAGCGACAGCGCGTCAAACAAGACCTGCAACAGCGATCCCATCACGGCTCTCCATATCCGAAATAGGCCGCCTGCATGGCTTCTGACTGCCCAAGGGCACGCGCGTCGCCGTCGAGCAGGATCTCGCCGCCGCGCATCAGCATCATCCGCCCGCCCACCATCATGGCGCGGGTCGAGGATTGCTCGACGATCAGAAGCGTCAGCTTGCGCATCGCCAGAAGCGCGATCAGCCGTTCATAGACCTGGTCGGTGATGTTCGGGGCAAGCCCAAGGCTTGGCTCGTCAATCGCCACAAGGCGCGGATTGGTCATCAGGGCGCGCCCGATCGCCAGCATCTGCTGCTGACCGCCCGACAGAAGGCCGGCCTGGGCATGGCGGCGGTCTTTCAGGACGGGAAAGGTGGCATAGACCGCTTCCAGCCCGGTCGCGGCACGGGCCTTCCAGCCGCGGGTCGCACTGTGCATTCCGGTGCCGACCATCAGGTTTTCCTCGATGGTCAGCCCGCCGAACACATCCCGCCCCTCGGGCACCATCGCAAGACCAAAGCGCGCGATGTCTTCGGGCGCGCGCCCGGTGATGTCATGACCGGCAAAGTCGATCCGCCCGCCCGAAGGCGGCGTCACCCCGGCAATGGCGCGCAGAAGCGAAGATTTCCCGGCCCCGTTCGGCCCGGTGATGAACAGGATCTCACCCTCACCCAGGCTGAAGGTTATCCCGCGCACCGCCACAAGCCGCCCGTAGCGCACCGAGACATTGGACAGCGCCAGCAGGCTCATGCCATCGCCTCAAGGACCGGAAGGTTGGTGTCGGCGGCGGTGCCCATATAGGCGTGGCGCACCTTTTCGCTGGCGCGGATGGTTGCGGGATCGCCGGCTTCGATGACAACGCCGCTGTCCAGCACCAAGACATGGTGGCACAGGTCCAGCACCAGGCCAACATTGTGTTCGATCAGCAAGACCCCGCAGCCCATCGTGCCTGCGATGCGGCGGATCAGGGCGGACAGGTCGCTGGCCTCGACCGCACTCATCCCGGCGGCGGGTTCGTCCAGCAGCACGAACGCGGGGTTGCCCATCAGCGCGCGGCCGATCGCCACCCTGCGTTCGTCCGTATAGGGCAGCGCCCCGGCGATCCGGTTCGCCAGCGGCGCGATGCCGACCCAGTCCAGCATGTCCTCGGCCCTGGCGATGGCGGCGGCGCGGGAAAGGCCAAGGCCGACCCCCGTCACCTCAAGATTGTCGATCACCGCCAGATCGCGGAACAGCCGCCCGCCCTGAAAGGTCCGGGCAACGCCACGGCGGCGCAGCTCATGCGGTTTCAGGCCGGTCAGGTCTTGACCGTCCAGTCGGACAGAGCCGGAGGTTGCGGGTTGAAACCCGGTCATCACGTTGACAAGCGTGGTCTTCCCGGCCCCGTTCGGGCCGATCAGCCCGACGATCTGGCCGGACGTCACCTTCAGGTCCACCTCGGACAGGGCGCGCAGCCCCGCGAAGGCAACCGATATCCTGTCAGCGCGCAGATCGCTCATGTCGCCCCCTTCTTGCGGTCGCGGGTAATCAGGTAAGAGCCGCTTGCATGAAACCGCGCCGTCCAGCCCGGTTCAAGCACGATGGTCGTGGTGACTTCCTCGATCACGGCAGGCCCCTTGATCAAGGCCCCGGCACCCAGCGGGGTGCCGTCATAAATCGGGGTCCGCACCCGTTTGCCATCGGCGCTGAACACCGCATCGCGGTGGCCTTTCAGCGCCTTCTTCGCCGTGGCACCCTTGCCGATGGTCATGCGCCCCGGCTTGTCCACGATGCCGTAGACCGTGCTTTCGATGTTCACCACTTCGACCACCGACTGCGGTTCGGCATAGGTGTAAAGGTCCTTGTGCCGCTTGTGGAAGGCATCCGTGATCTTTGCAACCGACTTGGCGTCAACCTTGAAGGTGCCGATCTCAACCGTGCATTCGTGGACTTGCCCGACATAACGCATGTCAAGGCTGCGCCGGGTGACAATGTCTTTGGCCTTGAAGCCATCGGTCTTCAGATGCGCCGTGCCCTGCGCCTCGATCTGGTTGAACAGCGCGTCGATCCGGGAAAGGGCCGCGTCATTGTCCAGCCGCACCGGTGCGGTGGCCATGTAGTTGTACTTCACGTCAGAAATGATCTGACCAAAGGCACAAAGGCCCGAAGCCAGTTTCGGCAAGACGATGGTGTTGATGCCCATGGCATCGGCCAGCGCCGTGATATGGGCCGCCGTCGCCCCGCCTGCACCCACCAGCACAAAGTCGCGCGGGTCATAGCCGCGTTCGACGGTGACGCGGCGGATGCCGTTGACCATGTTGGCGTTGACGATGGTGAACATGCCATAGGCGGCGCGTTCGACACTCATCTTCAGGGGGTCGGCGAGGTTGGTCTTGATGGCGTCATGGGCCTTTTGATGGTCCAGCGGCAGCCGCCCGCCGACCAGACCATCCGGGTTGAGATACCCCAGCACAAGATTGGCGTCCGACACCGTGGGCAGCTTGCCGCCCTGGCCATAGCAGGCAGGCCCCGGATCGGACCCGGCCGATTGCGGCCCCACCTGCAGCAGGCCCATCTCGTCGATCCAGCCGACGGAACCGCCGCCCGCACCCAGGGTTTCCACCTGAATCATCGGCACCCCGATGCGGTAGCGCAGAAAGTCGATATTCTTGTTGATGTTGGTAGACCCGTCCCTGGTCAGCGTGATGTCAAATGACGTGCCGCCCATATCCAGGGTGATGACGTTCCCGTAGCCGAAGGGCGCGCAGACATATTGCCCTGCCGCAGGGGCAGAGGCAGGCCCCGAGTTGATGGCATAGACCGAACGGTCCGTCATGGCCTGCCCGATCGCAAGCCCGCCGTTCGACTGGAAATAGCGCACCGGCTGTTTTGCCCCAAGGCTGCGGAAATAGCTGTCCACCGCCGCGACATAACGCTTCATGATCGGTGCCAGATAGGCGTTCACCACCGCCGTCGAGGTGCGGGTGTATTCGCGGACCTGCGGGTAAAGCGCGGACCCCAGCGTCAGGATCACCCCCGGCATCATCTCGCGCACAATGGCAGCGGCGCGGAGCTCGTGTTCGGGGTGCAGCACCGACCAGACAAAGCTGATCGCCACGCTTTCCACGCCTTCGGCCTTGAACACCCCGCAAGCCGCGCGGACGTCGGCTTCGTTCAGGGGCTCGCGCACCGAGCCGTCCGAAAGAATCCGCTCGCGGATGCCCCGGCGCAGATAGCGCGGCACCAGCATGGTGGCGGGCGGGTATTCGGGGTCATAACGGTAGCCGTCTTCCTTGTGCCCCAGACGGATCTCAAGGCTGTCTTCATGGCCCGCAGTGCAGATCAGGCCGGTCTTTGCCCCGCTGTGGGTGATCAGCGCGTTCAGCCCCACCGTCGTGCCATTGATGCACAGATCGCAGTTCGACACCACATGTTCAGCCGGAACGCCCAGGTCTTCCGAGATCAGCTGAAGGCCGTTCCGGATGGCCAGCGTCGGGTCTTGCGGGGTGGACAGGGCCTTGAACAGCCGCACCTGACCGGTTCTGTCGGCCAGCACGAAATCAGTGAAGGTGCCGCCGGCGTCAATGCCAAGACGATAATCGGATTTCATCCCATGTCCCCCTTATTCCGCGGCCGGGGCGCGTTTGGCGCGCAGGACGGATGTCGCTGCGATATCCACGTCCAGCGTGGCCGGGTCCCGGATGATGACGCCGTAATCCTCTTGTGCCCCCTCGACCGAAACCAGACCGTTCTTCACATCCCGGACAACCTTGTCGACCGGCCGCTCCATCGGGTTGCCATAGCCGCCGCCGCCGGGGTTCATGTTGGTGATGCGTGCCCCGGGCTTGATGACCTTGATGACGTTTTCGCGGATGGTCTGGGAATGCGTGCCTTCGACCAGTTCCAGCCGGCCGACCTTGGTGTCGATCATGGTGCTGGAAGCCCCTGCGGCACCAACGGCCGGAATGCGGCGGCCTTCGCCGAAGGTGATGAAGGTCATATCGTCGTTCAGCGGCTCCACCTCCCAGGCGGTGCCGGAACCGCCGCGGAACTTGCCCGCGCCCCCGCTGTCGGTCATCAGCGAATAGCGGTGGATGATGATGGGATAGGAATATTCCAGCAGTTCCACATCGCCGCTGGTCAGCGCGCCAAAGCAGCACTCCGGCCCGCAGGCATGCCAACCGTCCTGGCTGGGCGTGGCCCCCGCGCCGCTGATGATGGTGGCCAGCACCATCGTCACATATTCCTCGTCGTGGCGTTTGTCCCAGCCGGCGATGTTCAGCCCGTTGGCATGGCCCCAGCTTGCCGAAACCCTGGACGGCACCGCCTTTTCAAAGGCCAGCCGCACGGCATCGGTCAATGTCTCCATCGGCGTTGTGGTGCAGTTCATGTGCGGCGCGGGTTCGGCCGCATTGCAGATCGTGCCCTTCGGCCCCATGTCGACGCTGACGCAGCGATAAAGCCCCTCGTTATACGGCGGCGGCAATTGGGCAAACATCATCAGGCCCAGATAGACGCCGGAATAGCTGTTCCCTTCATAGCTGTTGATGAAATAGGGGATCTGCGGCGGCGACGAGATTTCGATATGGCAGTTGTCACCGGTGATGGTGACCTTTGCCCTGATCTCGAAATCGCCAAAGCCGTGGCCTGCGTCTTCCAGAATGGCGCTGCCCTCATAGGTGCCGTCGGGCACTGTGGCGATCAGCCCGCGCATCTGCCGTTCGGCCATGTCCAGCAAAGTTGCGATGCAGGCATCCACGGTTTCTTCGCCGTATTTCTCCAGCATGGCGATCAGGGCGCGTTCGCCAACCTGACAGGCCCCGATCAGCGCGTTGAAATCACCCTCCTGGTCACGGCGGGCGCGCATGTTGGTAAGGATGAAGTTCAAGACATCCTTGCGTGGCGTCCCCCGGTCCCAGACCTTGACGGGCGGAATGCGCAGGCATTCGGCGTAGATTTCCCTGGCGTTGGGGTTATAGCCCGCAGGCACCGGGCCGCCGATATCCGTCAGGTGGCCCTTGCAGACCGTCCAGTATTTCAGGCGACCCTTCCAGAACACCGGTTTGTAAAAACAGGTGTCGATGGCATGGCTGCCACCCCAGGCCGGATCATTGTGGATCAGAAGGTCACCTTCGTGGATGTCGTCCCCGAAATATCCCGCCACCACCTTCATCGCCGGGATCAGGGACCCCAGGTGAATGGGAATGTCCTGCCCCTGCAGGATCATCTCGGGCGTGGCGTTGAACAGCGCGGTTGAATAGTCATGCGCCAGGTTGAATACGCTTGAGCGTGCGGTCTTCTCCAGCGACAGTGTCATCTCGCGCTGGGTGGTCTCAAGGATACCTCGCACCACCGACAGGGTGATGGGGTCGACCTTGATCTTCTTTGCCGATTTCCTGGCCACTACGGTGTCCTCCGGTAAGGGCCGCGCAACAGGGTGCCGCGCGGGCAAGTCACCCGTGCGAATCGATGCTTTTCCCTGTCACGCGGCGTCAGTTGCGCCTTTATGCCATGAACCGCAGCGGCGGTTCTGCCCGGCCGTCTTTGCAGGTGGTGGACAGGCTTTTGTCTTTTCGTGCAGCCAACGCTGCGGGCAGGATCTGCCGCCTTGCAGAAACGCCCCGCCATGGCCTGACACGCGAAACAGGTGGCTCCGCGATGACGTCCGCGATCAGCACGCGCGGGGTTGATGAGACCGGGCGCAGCCATCAACCCGCCGGGTCCGGTCCCGCAAAGCCGGCCGATCTGGGGGTGATGAAGCTGTCCGGGGACATGCCGGGTGGCCGCATCCCTGCGCCACCCGATCCGGCGCGGGTCGAAAGCCTTGTGCCCCGCCATACCGACGCCCCCGATCCGCGCCCGGACGGGGTGGCGCAAGGTTGCGGCCTTTCTCTGCGCCATCAGCATGAGTTCTTGCGCTACACCAGCATGACGCCTGGCCAGTGGAGAAGCGACACGCGGTTGCGGGCCGCAAGGGAGGATACCCAGACCCCCGCCGACCGCCGCGCTGTCGGCGGGATCGCCCATGCGCGGGAGTTCACCGTTCCGTCGCAGTTTTCCCGTGCCGTCCGCGCCCGGTCCGGGTTGACCGCGAAAAAGGCGCGCGGCAGGGCCCGAGGGGCTGCCCGTCGTCGCGGTTCCCGCGCTTTTCGCGGGGGTGCGACAAGAAGCGTGACGCCCGCGAAAGGCGAACCCGGCCATCACCGCCCCAAATGCGCCCGCAACCGCGCCAGGGCCGCTTGCCGGTCGGCCCGCGCGGCCAGCGCCTGATCCATCGACACTTGGACAAAGCGGGCAGGCGAATGCGGCTGCAACTGTCCGATCAGGTCCATATCGGCGCTGATGACGCAGCCCAGCATCATATAGCCGCCGCCCGACACCGCATCGCGGTGCAGAACGATGGGTTCTGTGCCGCCCGGCACCTGAATGGAACCATAGGGATAGCAGGCATCAACGATGTTCGAGGGGTTCGATCCCGCACCGAACGGCGGCTCGCGCGGCACAAAGTCCAGCACGGTGCCACCCTTGAAACGGTAGCCGATGCGATCAGCCTCGGGCGCGACCTTCCAGGTGTCGGCGAAGAACTGCTTGCCCGCCGCTGCCGTGATGCGGTGCCAGTACAGGCCCGGCAGCATTCGCAATTCGGCAGGGCTGCCGGGCATCCGGCGCAGACTGGCCGGAATTGCCCCTTTGCCACCCGCGCCTGTGCTCGCGCCCAAAGGCAGGCTGTCGCCCGCCTTCAGGGCACGGCCCTCATGGCCGCCCAAAGCCCCCAGCGTGTAGGTGGACCGCGAGCCAAGCTTGACCGGCACATCAATGCCGCCCGAAACCGCGATGTATACCCGCGCCCCGGATCTGAGGTAGCCAAAGCTCAGACGGTCGCCGGCCTTGACCGGAAAGGCTTCCCAGGTGCTGCGCCCGTCCCCGTTCAGCCTGGGCGGCAGATCGCCGCCGGTGACAGCAACGGTGGCGGGGGCGGTAAACTCCAGCTCCGGCCCAAGAAACACCGCTTCCAGAACTGCGGCGCCTTCGTCGTTTCCGACCAGCATGTTGGCGGCGCGCAGGGCAAAACGGTCCATCCCGCCGGAGATGGGAATGCCAAGGTGATAGTATCCGGGGCGGCCAAGGTCCTGCACCGTGGTGGACAGACCGGAAGAGATGACATTAACGGCCATTCAAAGCCTCCATCAGCTTGGCATTGGTGCCCGCCATGTCCCTGTTGAACGCAGAAAGGCTGAAGGTCGAAGGGCGGATCACCGGCTCGTATCGATTGGCATCCACCGCCTCGATCACCGCGTCGTATTCATCGCGCGTCACCGGCTTCCACTTGACAATATCGCCGGGCCTGAAAAGGCACATCTCGTCTTGCAGATAGCTGACCTTCTGGGTCGGGTCATAGATCGGCATCGGGGTGACGCCGAACATCTGATAGCCACCCGCGCCGCGCACCGAGTAGATGCAGGAAAAGCAGCCGCCGTGGCCGATGGTCAGTTTCGGCGTGTCGGTGCGCGGGCGCAGGTACTTTGGCACCTGCAATTGGCGCTTGCGTTCAACCATCTGGTACAGGAACGGCAGCCCCGCCACGAACCCCACCATCGACACGAACCATGGCTGGCTGGAATGGGCCTTGATGAAATCCCCGACCCCGCCAAGACCGTTCACTTCTGCGGCATATTCCAGATCGGTGGCATTGGGGTTCTGGTGGCGCTCGCGAAAGCGCATCAGGGTCTCGTGCGTCCAGGGGTCCTGATAAAGCACCGGAACTTCCATGATCCGGGTTTGCAGCGTGCCGTCTGATTCCGACGCCGCCCCTTCCATGGATTGCAGTTCCTTCAGCAGATCGCCGGCCTTGATGCGGTCCGGATCGAACTTGACCTGAAAGCTGGCATTGGCCGGGCAAATTTCGGTCACGCCCTTGATTCCCGCCGCCTTGACGGCATTGGTCATCGAAAGCGAGGTGAAAAAGGCCTCAAGCGACATCTCTTCGCTGACTTCGGCAAAGATGTGCTCGTCGCCCCCGAAGGAAAAGCGGATCGACATGGTCCCTCCTATGGTTCCGGTTCCGGCACCAACCGGGCCGCGTGGGTTTCAAGCCAGCCTTCCAGCCAGCGGGTGTGAACCGCGTTGGCCTGAACGGCGGGGTCGCCTGCCAGGGCCAGAAACAGCGGTTTGGTGGTGCGCAAGCCGTCGATGCGGGTTTCGGACAGGGCGCGGACAAGGCGGGTGATCGCCGCCTCGCGGGTTTCGGCGTGGACGACCAGCTTTGCCAGCAGCGAATCGTAGAACGGCGGCACGGTGTAACCGGCGTACAGCATCGAGTCGAACCGCACACCGGGGCCGCCGGGCACGCGCAGGGCAGTGACAGTGCCGGGGAAGGGAGCAAAATCGCGGGACGGGTCTTCTGCGTTCAGCCGCACTTCGATGGCATGGCCGCGCACCGTGATGTCGGACTGACGCAGGCGCAGAGGTTCGCCCCCGGCGATGCGCAACATCTCGGCCACCAGATCGATGCCGGTGATCATCTCGGTCACCGGATGTTCCACCTGAATGCGGGTGTTCATCTCGATGAAGTAAAACCGCCCGGATTCGTCGTCAAAGAGATATTCGACGGTGCCCGCGCCGGAATAGCCCACCGCGCGGGCCAGCCGCACGGCGCTGGAGCACAATTCGTCCCGGACGCGGGCGGGAAGGGCGCGGCTCGGGGCCTCTTCCCAGACCTTCTGACGGCGGCGCTGCAACGAACATTCGCGTTCAAAGCAATGCACGGCATCCCTGCCGTCCCCCAGAACCTGCACTTCGATGTGACGGGCCCTGGCGATGACCTTTTCCATGTAAAGCCCGCCGTCGCCAAAGGCGGCCAGCGCCTCGGCGGCGGCCTGCGGGAAGGCGGCTTCGAACCCGGCCAGGTCGTTTGCAATGCGGATGCCCCGGCCGCCACCGCCCGCAGCGGCCTTGATCATCACCGGAAACCCGGTGTCGATCAGGACATGGCGCGCGGCGTCAATACCGGCGACCCGGCCCAGTGACCCCGGTACCACCGGAACGCCGGCGGCATGGGCGGCAGAGCGCGCGGCGACCTTGTCGCCCATGGTGCGGATGGCGTCCCCCGACGGGCCGACAAACACCAGCCCCGCTTCCGCACAGGCATCGGCAAAACCGGCGTTCTCGGCCAAAAAGCCGTAACCGGGATGCACGGAATCGCAGCCCGTATCGGTGGCGGCCTTCAGGATGCTGGCGACGTTCAGATAGCTTTTCTTCGCCGCAGGCGGTCCGATATGCACCGCCTCGTCGGCAATCTGCACATGCAGGCTGTCGCGGTCGGCATCCGAATGAACCGCCACGGTCGCAATCCCAAGGTCGCGCGCCGCGCGGATCACCCGCACGGCAATTTCCCCCCGGTTTGCGACCAGAAGCTTCCTGAGCATCAGTCCACCTGCGCCAGAACCGCGCCTGCCATGACGGGCTCTTCGTTGTCGGTCTCAAAGCGGATGTTCGTGCCCGCCACCTCGGATTTCACCTCGTGAAAGGATTTCATCACCTCGATCAGCCCAATCACGTCGCCCACGGCGACGGCATCGCCATCGGCCTTGAAGGGCGGCTTGTCGGGCGCAGAGGCGCGGTAGAAGGTGCCGGGAAGCGGCGAATGGATCTGGGCCATGGGAACCTCTCAGGTGTGGGGCTGAACCGCCGCCCGCACCGCGCGGGCGATGTCGATGGCATTGGGGGTGTCAGAGTGAATGCAGATACTGTCGCACCGCACCGGAATGTCTGATCCATCCGTGGCCGTGCCTTTGCCTTCGGTGATCGCCCGCACGCAGCGTGCAGCCATCAAAGCGGGGTCTTTGGCGTCATGCTGGCGCGTCACGATCAGGCTTCCGTCCGGGCGATACTCCAGATCGGCGTAGAATTCCGCCACAAAACCATGACCGCGGGCGGGGTAGATCTTCTCATGCAGCGTGCCGGTCATCCCCAGCAGCGGCACCTTGAACACATCGGCGGCATCACAAACCGCCTGGGCGATATCTTCCTGCCGCGCGGCCATGCCGTACAGGCTGCCATGGGGTTTGATGTGGTTCAGCGCAACGCCTTCGGCCTTCAGGAACCCGCAAAGCGCACCGATCTGGTAGATCAGGCAATTGGCCATTTCTTCACGGCCCATCTTCATCTCGCGCCGCCCGAATCCCTGCAGATCGGACAGGCCGGGATGCGCGCCAACCTTTACCCCATGCGCTTTGGCAAGCCGCACCGTGGCGCGCATGTGGTCAAAATCGCTGGCATGAAACCCGCAAGCCACATTGGCGATATGAATTAAGGGCATCAGCCCCGCGTCGTCCCCCATGCGCCAAAGCCCAAAGCTTTCGCCCATGTCACAGTTCACAGTGACAGGCATCGCACCCCTTGCAGTTTTCCGGATAGCGGTGAGTTTTGCCTGAGTCTGCCATCATTGCAAATTCGTATTTCTGAGATACGGTATCGACAAAGCAGATATGAGGCTGCCTTGTCGCTGACCATCAGACAGTTGCGCTATTTCATCGCAGCCGCCGAGACCGGGCAGGTTTCCCATGCGGCGATGGAGCTGAACATCTCGCAATCTGCCGTCACGGCCGGCATTCAAGGCCTTGAGGCTGCCTTGGGCGCGCGGCTTCTGGCGCGGGGGGGCCAAGGGGTTTCGGTAACCCCGCAGGGTGCTCGGTTCCTGTCGCGGGCCAAGGCGATCATTGCCGCCGTCGAAGAAGCCACGCGCAGCCCTCTGGGCGAAGAAACGCAGGTGACGGGGTCTTTGCGGCTGGGTCTGACCTATACGGTCGCGGGCTATTTCATGGCCCGCCACTATGCCTCGTTCCGCCGCATTTATCCCGGCATCATGCTGGAACTGTCCGAACAGCCAAGGTTCGCCATCGAAGATGCCCTGGTCACCGGGGGGCTGGACCTGGCCGTCATGCTGACATCGAACCTGGGCAATACGGCCGACCTGGAATCAGAGACGCTGTTCCGATCACGACGGCGGCTTTGGCTGCCCTCGGATCACCGGCTGTTGGCGGCCCCCGGGATCAGCCTGAGGGATGTCGCCGGACAGCCTTATGTCATGCTGACGGTGGATGAGGCCAGCCGGACGGCCGGACGCTATTGGGACCATCACGGTCTGACCCCGAAGGTGGTCTTTTCAACCTCTTCGGTCGAGGCGGTACGGTCGATGGTGGCCGCCGGGATGGGCGTGACCATCCTCAGCGACATGGTCTATCGGCCCTGGTCGCTGGAGGGTCAGCGGATCGAACAGCGCCAGACCATCGAAGGTATTCCGTCGATGGACGTCGGCCTGACCTGGCCGAAAAACCGCCCGCTGTCCGCGCCGGCCCAGGTTTTCCGGGCTTTCCTTTCGGCGGCCCTGGGATCGGCGGGATGACCCCCGGATCGCGCCGCATGGCCATGTGCCCATGGCCTTGCCGCTTTCGCAACAAGGCACCGGCACCCCGCGCCGGGTCTTTCCGGTCCTGTCCGGTCCTGTCCGGTGATGTGACCGGACAAAGGCGATCCGGCAGCAGGGCCCCCTCGCCTGCCCTGACAGCAAGGGCCAGGCGCTGCGGCCTGTCCCGGCTGCCGGCCTGACGGCGCAGTGTGCAAAGCCGCAGGCAAGGCCCGGCAGGTCGCCGCCCCCCGGGGCCGCTTGCCTGAAGGTTCCGCCATCCGGTCCGGTGCCGGATTGGCGCGCAGGCAGATATCCGGGACGCATCTTCTGACGATGATCTTGCGCTGCGGTCCGCGAACGGCCCGCAACCGTCACTGGCCAAGGGGTGCGAACAGGTCCTGCACCGTGGCCTCATCCAGCAAGGCTTCTGCCGCGCCGGCATCCTCGTCAAACAGCGCATCGGCGAGCGCCTGCTTGCGCGCCTGCATGAGAAGGATTTTCTCCTCAACCGTGTCGGCTGCGACAAGGCGGTGGACGAAAACCGGCTTGTCCTGCCCGATCCGGTGTGTACGGTCCATCGCCTGACGCTCGACCGCCGGGTTCCACCACGGGTCATACAGAATCACGGTATCCGCCTCGGTCAGGGTCAGACCCACCCCGCCGGCCTTGAGGCTGAGCAGAAACACCGGCGCATCCCCCTGCGCAAAGCCCGCAAGCATCTTGTCACGGTTCTTGGTCTGCCCTGTCAGGCAAAGGTAAGGGATGCCGGCCAGGTTCAGATCGGCTTCGATCAGTTCCAGCATCCCGACGAATTGCGAAAACACCAGAACCCGGCGGCCTTCCGCGACCAGTTCCTGCAGCAATTCCAGCAGCCGCGCGCGCTTGGCACTGTCGGTCACCGCGCGCGCCGCCTCTGTCTTGACAAGGCCGGGGTCGCAGCACACCTGCCGCAGCTTCAGCAGGGCATCGAGGACGGTTATCCGCGCTGCCGCCAGTCCGCGCGCCGTGATCGCTTCGCGCACGCGCCAGTCCATCGCGCTGCGCACGGATTCGTAAAGTGTCTGTTGCGAACGCGGCAACACCACCCGCTCCAGTATTTCGGTCTTGGGCGGAAGTTCCGCCGCGACCTGGCCTTTGGTGCGGCGCAGCATGAAGGGGCGCAGGCGGCGGTTGAGCCGGGCTTGCGCGGCCCTGTCGCCCTGCTTTTCAATGGGGGTGCGGAAGTGCTTCTGAAACCCCTTGCGGTCGCCCAGCAAACCCGGATTGATCCAGTCGATCAAGGTCCAGATATCCTGCAGCGAATTTTCCAGCGGGGTGCCGGTCAGCGCCAGCCGCCCCGTGGCGGGAATGTCGCGCAGGGTCTTTGCCATTTGCGCGGCGGGGTTCTTGAGGGTCTGCGCCTCGTCCAGAATGACCAGCGGCCAGTCCTGCGCCGCCAGCCAGCCGCTGTCACGCGCCAGCAGCGGATAGGTCGTGACCACCAGATCGGCCTGAAGGGCGTCGTCGCGCAGGTCTACGCGCCCCGTGCCATGCAAGGTGACAAGGCGCAGCCCAGGGGTGAACTGCGCCGCCTGGGACTGCCAGCCATACAGCAGGCTTGTCGGCACGATCAGCAGGGCCGGCCCCTTTGCCCCGGCCTCGCGCCGCGCCTGCAACAGGGCAAGAACCTGCACCGTCTTGCCCAGCCCCATGTCATCGGCCAGAACAGCGCCGAAACCCGCCCCAAGCAGGCTTGCCATCCAGGCCATGCCAAAGGCCTGATATCCGCGCAACTGCGCGTTCAACCCTTCGGGCGGGGCAATGTGCTCTGCCGCAGCCAGCGCCTGAAGGCTGCGGGCCAGCGGCACGATGCCCGCATGATCGGCAAAGCGAACCCTGCTGCCCGACAGCGCCTCCTGCACAAGCCGCGCAACCGAAGCCTCTGACGGGTGCAGCGCGCCCAGTTCGGCATAATGCGTCAGGAACAGATGCAGCACGGGTGCCAGCGGGCTGAGGTCAAGGGCCGAATAACCCGCCTTGCCCAGGTTCAGATAGACCGGGCGATCCGCCAGAAGCTGCGCCAGCGCAGCGGCATCGGGGGGGCCGTGCCAGTCGTCGCGCATCTGTTCCAGAAAAGCCGCGACAAGCGGGGCCAGATCCACCGCCTTGCCACCGATTTCGGCCTGAAACCCCAGCGAAAACCAGTCATTGCCCTGAAACGCCGCGCCGCCCTCGCGGCGGGTTGCGACCGTCAGTCCGGCCACCTCCGTGCTTTTGCGAAAGGGCCAGCGGGCGGTCTGGTTGATCTCCCACCCTTCGCGCTGCAAACCGGGAACCGTTCGGAAGGCAAAGTCCAGCGCGTTGTGTTCGCGCACCGGTTGCAGGGTTTCGCTGTTCACTTCACCGGCTGCGAAGACAAGATCGCACCGCAGCATCCGCTCGCCCGGACGATAAAGCGCCAGGTCTTCAACCGGCCGGGCACCGGCCTGCATCAGGCGTGCCCTGCAGGCGGCTTCCCAGCCGGGGTCACGCAGCAGGGTCACGATCCCGCCGTCTTCCAGCAGGCGCGGGTCTGCACTGTCGTCCCCCACCTCTTGCCCGTCATAGGCGAAACGCAATGTCAACACCGGCAGTTGCACGGAACTGCCCCAACCCCTTGATCCGTCCCGCGCCGTCTCGGCCCCCAGCGTCAGCCGCGCGATCTTTTGCCTGGGCGCACGCCGTGTCCGGCGGACCGCGCGCGGGCGGGGAAGCGCAAGGTCCGCAAGGGCGTCTGGCAGCGCCGACGCCAGCCGTTCGGCATCATCGGGCGCGACATCAGGACTGCCCATGACCAGACGCAGCACATCGGGTGCCACCGGATGGGCAAGGACACCGATGTGCCCCTGCGCAGGGTCCAGCCAGAACGTCGCCCCCTCCAGACCGCGCAATCCAAGCGGCTGGCCCGTGTCATCCTCAAACCCCAGCCGCTGGTTGCCGTCTGCCGCCATGCGCCAGGCCAGCCGCGCCTCCGGGCATCTTTCAGACCAGGCCAGCGGCATCTTTGCGGAACTGTCATGCAGGAAACGTCCCGTATCGCACAGGCGACGGATCAGGGCGGTTGCATCCTGCCCCCGGATCCGGAACATTCCGGGCAGGCCAAAGCTGTAATGCGTATCCCAAAGCTGCCCCTGCGCCAACGCCGCCAGAAGCTCCAGATCGACCGGGCGGATGAACTGTGCCGGCTCCGTGCTGCGCAGGACATGCAGCGCATCATAGCGCCGGACAGACCTGTTAAACCCCGTACCCGCAGCGTTGAGGTGCCCCTTGAACATCTCGATGCGGACGGCCGGATCATTCGGGGCCAACACATAAAGCAGGCGTTCCTTCACCCCGTCCGGGTAGTCCTGCCGGCGCAAACCGGGGGCTGCCGCCGCTCTGGCACTGTCATTGATCCGGGTCACCCAGCCCTGCAACGGTGCGGACAGTCCTGTCGTGCTGCCGGCGCGCTTTGACCATGCCATCACTGCGGCGGCCACATGCTTGCAATTGTGTCCAACGGGGCAGGAACACTCGCCGTCGACAAAGTTGTGCGCAAGAACGATCCGCTGCCGGTAGCTTTGCCCCCGCCCGTTCTTCACCAGCCCCCTGAGCGTGCCATCCGCCCGCTGTTCAACCGAAGCGACCAGCCCCTGTTGCACGTACCCGCGCGCCCTTTCCAGGGTGACTGTATCAAAAGAAGCCCTGAGCCGGTTATCCATGTCCACCCCCGGGAAGTGTTTTCCCTGCTTTGCAGTCCGGGCGCAAGCCGGTGTCATGTGCCGGGCCTGACAGTTGCGGATTCCGCAAAGGCCGGACAGCGGTTTCACTCAGTCCCGGACATCCGCAGATCGACCGCTTCTTCTCGTCCGTTCAAAGCCGCTTCGTCCGTCGCGCCGCGCCATCACCTTTGGCTCCGCCATTGATGGTGGATACCACAGCATGGCACCTTCAATTCAAACCATGGCCCGCCGCGATGACGTGGCTTCGGCCTTCCCGCAGCCGGAACGGGCCACAGACTGCGCCGACCGGTTTGCACCATGCGGCGGGGATACTTGCGGCGGCGATCCGTTTCAGGGTTTTCAGTTCCGGGAATGCCATCCCGGCAGGGTTGAGGTCGGGCGCACAGGGCCGCAGGAACACAAGGTCATTGCCGGGGGGCGCGCCGCAGCCTGATCCCGGGGCTGGCGTTGCCGGAGGGCAGGGTGTCGGCCACAACACCCTGCCGGGGCCCAAGGGCCGGGGCGGGTTCGCGCGCGATGCCGGTGTCGGAACCGTCACGCTTCACCGCGCCGTCGCCCAGCCGGGGTGAGGCCAAGGTCGAGCTGCTCCGGCGCGGCGCGCTGGAACAGCCGATCCAGGGTCTGACAACCGGAACGGCCTGTGACAGGGTCACCTGAACCAAAGGCGAAAACAAGCCTTTGCCGTGCCGCATATCCGGCTGCCCATCGATGGTGCCTTCACCCATGACCGCAGCAAGGCGCGGATCAAAGCCGGGAACCCGGCGACCGAAACGGTCATCGCCACCCTGTCCGCAGGCAGGTTCGCCTGTGCCGGGCGTGCCATCGCTGCGGCACGGCGCGCGCAGCCCGCCTGGTCGCGCCTGCCCGCCATCCTGATCGCCCCCGTCATGGCAATCGGCGATCTCGGGGAAGGCCTTGCAGAAACCAACTCTGGCGATTACGGGCTTTCCGCCTGTATGGTCACCAAGGCTATCCGCCGCCTGATGCAGACGGCGCGCGACTTGGGCCCTGGGCAAGACCAATGTCCACGGCGGCTGCGGCGGACCGGTGCGGGGCATCGACTGCGGCGGGAAGAACCCGGGCCGGTCGGCGAGGATTGCCGGCACAGGTCAAAAGGCTATCTCGAAGAGATGACCATGGACATCAACCGGGCGGATGCCTGACGCAGGATGGCGCATTGATGGACCGCTGCGAGATCGTTCACGAGAACTTCCTGTCGCGCGTATCGGCGGGCAACCTGCCTGCGGGCCGCGCGCCCGCAGGGCCGATGCCGCCGGACCTGGCCATGGCGGCTTTCCGCGCCGGCTGCCTGGCGCGGGCGCTTGACCGGCAAAGCCGGGTGATGCAGCGGGCCGGGCAGGGATTTTACACCATCGGCTCTTCGGGTCACGAAGGGATGGCCGCCGTTGCGCTTGCCCTGCGCCCGGATGACATGGCCTTCCTGCACTACCGCGATGCCGCCTTCCAGATCGCCCGTGCCGGCCAGGTGCCCGGCCAGACCCCGGCCTGGGACATACTTCTTTCCTTCGCCTCTTCGTCCGAAGACCCGATCTCGGGCGGGCGGCACAAGGTGCTGGGGTCGCGCGCGCTGATGATCCCGCCGCAGACCTCGACCATCGCCAGCCACCTGCCCAAGGCGGTTGGTGCCGCCTATGCCATCGGTGCCGCCCGCCGCCACCGCCCCGAACACGCGATCCTGCGCGACGACGGGCTGGTGATCTGCGCCTTCGGCGACGCCTCGGCCAACCATTCCACTGCCCAGGGTGCCTTCAACGCCGCCCAGTGGACCGCCTTTCAGTCCATCCCGCTGCCGCTTCTCTTCGTCTGCGAGGATAACGGCATCGGCATTTCGACCAAGACCCCGAAAGGCTGGATCGAGGCAAGCTTCTCCGGCCGTCCTGGACTGGCCTATTTCAGGGCCGACGGTCTTGATCTTTACGACACGTTCCGCGTGGCCCAGGAGGCGGCAGGTTTCGTCCGCCACCGCCGCAAACCCGCCTTCCTGCACCTGCGCACCATCCGCCTTTACGGCCATGCCGGGGCGGATGTGCCGACCACCTACCTGTCGCGCGAAGAGGTCGAGGCAGAAGAGGCGCAGGACTCCCTGCTGCATTCCGTCCGGCTGTTGTCGCAGGCCGGCGTCATGTCTGCGGACAAGGCGCTCGACATCTATCGCGACATTGCGGAGCGCACCGCGCGCATCGCGGCCGGGGCTGTTACCCGGCCCCGCCTGAGGCACGCAGCGGATGTGATGGCCAGCCTCATTCCCCCGCCGCGCCCGTGCCGCCCCGCCAACGGCCCCGCGCCCGATGCCCGTGCCGCAGCCTTCGGTGCCGACTTCCGGGCGATGGACGACCCGCAGATCATGTCGCGCCTTATCAACTGGGCGCTGACAGACCTGATGCTGACCCATCCGGAAATCGTCCTGATGGGCGAGGATGTGGGTCGCAAAGGCGGTGTCTACGGCGTCACGCAGAAGCTGATCCATCGGTTTGGCGCCGACCGGATGATCGACACGCTTCTTGACGAACAGTCGATCCTGGGCCTTGCCATCGGCATGGCGCACAACGGCTTTGTGCCCATGCCCGAAATCCAGTTCCTTGCCTATCTTCACAATGCCGAAGACCAGATCCGGGGCGAGGCCGCGACCCTGCCCTTCTTCTCGAACGGCCAGTTCACCAACCCCATGGTGCTGCGCATCGCCGGGCTTGGCTATCAGAAGGGCTTCGGCGGGCATTTTCACAATGACAATTCGGTCGCCGTCCTGCGCGACATACCCGGTGTCATCCTTGCCGTGCCCTCGAACGGTGCCGATGCCGCGATGATGCTGCGCGAATGCGTCCGCCTTGCGCGCGAGGAGCAAAGGGTGGTGGTGTTCCTCGAACCCATTGCCCTTTACCCGATGCGCGACCTTCACGCGCACGGGGACGGCGGCTGGATGCGGCCTTATCCCGATCCGTCGCGCCGCATTGCCCTGGGCGAGATCGGCGTGGACGGCACCGGCACCGATCTGGCGATCGTCACCTTCGCCAACGGCTGCCATCTGTCGCATCAGGCCCGGCCGATGATCGAGGCTGCGGGAATTTCCACCCGCATCATCGATCTGCGCTGGCTTTCACCCCTGCCCAAAGCTGCGCTGACGGCTGCGCTGGCGGGCTGCGCGCATATCCTGATCGTGGACGAAACCCGCCATTCCGGCGGCGTGGCCGAGGCGCTGATGGCCCATGTCGCCGAAGCCGCGCCGGGCCTTGCGCTGGCCCGGCTGACCGCCGGGGACAGCTTCATCGCCACCGGCCCCGCCCATGCCGCCACCCTGCCCTCGCGCGATGCCATCATCGCCGCCGCGCAAAGGCTTTGCGCATGACGACCGCCGTGCTGATCTGCCCCGGCAGGGGCACCTGCACTGCCCCCGAACCCGGCACGCTGGCGCGGCACTTCCCCGATGCGGCCCTGATGGCCCGCTTCGACACCCTGCGCGCGGCCGCGGGGCAGGAAACCCTGACCGCGCTTGACGGTGCCGACCGCTTTGCCCTGTCGCGCCATGCCCGCGGCGACAATGCCAGCGCCCTGATCTATGCCGCGACGATTGGCGATGCCCTTTCGATCAATGGCGAGAGGGTCCGCGTGGTCGCAGTCACCGGCAATTCGATGGGCTGGTATTCCGCCCTGGCCTGCGGCGGGGCCGTTTCGCCCGAAGCGGGCTTTGCCATCGCCAGTACCATGGGCAGGCTGATGCAGGCGGCGCTGACCGGCGGCCAGCTGGTTTACCCGTGGATGGGCAGGGACCGGAACCCGACTTTCGTGACCGCTGTCCATTGAAACGCCACCTGCCGGAAGCCAGCCGCGACACAAGACAGGGCCATTTCCCCCGAGGCATTGACATGTCAGCCTGGAACAACGCTTTGCACTTGTTCGAACCGCGAGAGAAGCCGGACGGTAACCGCCACAATGCCGCCTTGCAGACAGAAGGCCCTGAGAGGGCCGAGGTCGGTCAGGCGGGTCTGGTTGGCGATGTTGCCTCTGCCCCAAAGAACCGAAGCAAGGATGAGCATTGGGAAACGGGACGAAGGTATCATCCGCGACAAGAACGACCCGGCGAATATCAGCTTCGGCACCGGGGCCAGATCACCATCATCATTCGGCCGCAGCAAGGTAACCAATTGGATTAACGCGAGTCTGACCCGCTTCGCGGAAAGGGTTGGGCTGGGGATGCTCCAGCGTCATGGCCGCAGGGTCGTCCCCGGAACAATCGATCCGGCGCCACTCCTTGCGCCTGCGGGGGGTGCCAGCGGGCGGGTAGCCGCCAACAGCCTTGAACCCTATATCGTCCGGAAGATGCAGTGAAATACCTTCCAACCGGGCGAGCGCCTCTTCAAGGCTTTCGGGGCGCTTGCTGCGCTGCGCGCGGCACGCCGAAACTCCCTTGTGCAACAGGGCGATGATTCGCCGGCCAAGGCCGACGCGATCCCGGTCAACCATCAACTCTGCGGCGACCAGATCATCACCCGGTTTTGCGCGGGTGTTCCCAGAGTCAATGGCACCGACGATGCAGATCCAGCCGAGCCTGTGGTTCATGTCTTGATCCTCTTGCTTGCGGCAGGCTCCCGTCCCGCCTTGATGGCAAGAGCGGCCAGGCTCACGGATCGCGCTGTTCCCCGGGGAACACCTCTGTCAACTTGTGCAGAACGAGGGCGTCACGTAACGTTCTGACCGAAAGAGATTCCACGTTTGCGCTACGGGCCAAGGGCAGACCAATGTCGGGAGAGCGACGGAAGAACCGCCCGAACATCGAGCGGACGCTCGGTTCCATATCCTTTTTCAGTGATCTCGACGCCGAGAGCCTTGGCCAGATCGCTGCCGTCAGCCGTTCCGGTGTCTGGCCTGAAGGAACCTTTCTGTTTCACCGCGACGATGAGGGCGATCACATGGTTGCCTTGACCGCCGGTCGCGTTCGGCTTTCGATCGGAACCCCGCATGGCCGCGAGCTTGTGATCTGCCACCTGTCACCCGGAGACGTGGTCGGCGAGTTGGCGGTGATTGATGGACGGCCAAGGTCAGCAGATGCATTTGCCATAGAGCGGAGCGCCGGTATCGTAATTGACCGGTCCGACTTTCTTCGTATTGCCCGCGAGAGGGCAGATGTACCCCTTGCCGTGGCCCGTCACCTCAGTGAACTGCTCAGGAACACAAACTATCAGATGGAATCGATAGCGCTCTATGATCTGAGATTGCGGGTCATTCGGTTCTTTCTTCTTTCCATTCGCCAGACCCATGGGGATATCCTGCCCGAACGCGCTCTGATCCCCTCTGGGCTGAACCAGGCCGAGCTTTCCGCTGTGCTCGGAGCAAGTCGGCCAAAGGTGAACCGTGTGCTTCAAGACCTGGTTGCGGAAGGTGCGTTGACACGGGAAGGCACGCAAACCTACTGCAACGCGCAACACCTTCGCCGGTTGGCCGAGAGCGACAGTCATCGAGACTGGCCGTAGGTTCCGCTCCTTTCGGGACAGACCTTATGTCGGCGGATGGCCATGTGGTGCAATCAGGCATCGGCAGCTTGATCGGTGTCAGGGGCCTTCGCGTCCCGGCGGTGTCATCTAAGTCAATCCCTTAAGTGGGGAAGGTAAGGGGTCAGGCCCGTTCACTCCGCCAGTTTGCATCAATAACGGCAGAGCCGCCGCAACGGTCGCCTGCGTGCGCTATGGCCCAAAGTTGGTGACGCATGATCAGGCGGCGGCTTGAAGGTGGCGGATGCCGTCGCGGAACTCAATCCCTTCCATGGCCTCGGGCACCCTGCTGCGCGGGCCGGCGGGCCGGCGGCTTGCTGCGGGTTTTTCCTGGCTTCCGGTTGTGTGGGAACGAGTTCGACCAACCTGCCAGAATCGTTGCAGTGTCAGAACCGGCCGGCATTGTTGCGGGCGACGCCGATGTCCTTCAGCGTGTGGCTGGGCATCCCCTGAAGCCGTTCCAGAAGGGCCTTCTGTGCCTGCCCCCCATGGCCCGGACGGGTCACGCGGTCGACCAGGTTGGTCCAGGCCGCAGTAAACCGGGCGTTGAAGCGGACAAGGCGCTCGCGGCGGGTCTTGCGGGCCAGATGGACGCCCATCGTCTCGAACATGTCCTGCTCGAATTGCATCTCGGACTTGGGGCCGGTCTGCCCGAAGCCAGACCTGGCGACGACTGCGCGGTAAAGGAAGATGGACATGGCGTGATCTCCGTCCGGGTTTTGCCGGAACATTTCCGGCTTGATGAGATCACTATGCAGTTTGTTCATGACGCTGGCTGTTCCCTGGGATACAGCAGTACACGTTGCTGAAATATCTTATGTTGCTCTGCAATCAGGCGCAGCGCGGCACCATTGCGGTGCCAGCCCGGGCCGTCCTGCTTCAGCGCGTCCTGTTCGCGCAGGTCTTGCAGCATCCGGTTCAGCTCTGGACGGATGGCACCCACCGGAAGACCAAGGTGGTCTGGTTGACCTTCAGGCTGAGCGTCTCGAAAGGTCCAAGACCCTCGCCGTTCCTCTGCTGAAGGGTCAGCGGGGCAAAGCGCGCAAAGCGGGCGCGAAGCTGGTAGGGCGAGGCCGACCAGCCGGTCGATGGTGCCACGCAGAAGCGCCCCAGGGTGGGCAACGGCAGCCTCGTGCAGATCGGGAAAACCGGCGGCGATGGCGCGGCAGTCGCGGCGCGACAAGGTCAGCGCCTCAACCCCGGTCACCGCGGTTGCGGTGCTGCTGCGCTCGCCCCCGTCAAGACGGGCGATCTTGCCGACCAGGTCGCCCGGCCCGGCAAAGCGGACCAAAAGCTTGCGGCCATTCTGCGGCAGGTTTCCATTCTCTCCTGGTTTGGCTTTGCGTTGCGCACTGTGAATGCGACTTTTGCGCTGAAGACCGCCGCAGCCGTTACTCCAGCACCGCAATGCGGTACCAGGTTTCGAATGGGATGCCGGGTTCCAGGCTGATTGCCGTAGCCCGACCCTTTGTGTTGAAAGGGTTTTCTCCCGCGCTGATGGATGTGCCAAGATCGAAGGCTGCCGCGACCGGCTCGATCCCGATGGCGAGGTGCCGGCCGTTCCATGGAAAATCTGTTCGGCCGCGGTTTGACAGCCAGAGCACGACGTCGGGAAAGTGTGCTGCATTCCAGTCCAGGGCGATGGTGATCCCCTCTGCCCGGCGCCGCAGCAGAGCGCGGCCACCTGGGGCATGAAGCTGCACAAGTTCCTCGGTGGCGAAGGGCAGGGGAAGCTGCGTGAGGTCCAGACTGGTGCCGTCGATACAGGGCGCTGCGGAAAGGTCCGTGACCTTTCCCCCGGGAACCAGACGCGAGATACCGGGTTCGACCTCTGCCGGAAAAATCAGGCCTTCCCTGGCACCGGGCACTGAAAGCACCGCACCGCCTTCAGGTATGGCGAAGACGGGATGAAGGCCGATGGGAATGCGACAGGGTCGATCCACCTCGACGGTCAAGCCAAAGTCTACGGCGGGGGCCTTGGGATCGGGTCGGATGTGCCGCCACATGCGCCGCACGGGCCCGTTGGCCGGTGAAAAGGACAGGGTCAGACCAGTGTCAGCCTTGTCAAAGTCCCATTCAGCGTTCGACGAGGTGCCATGCGGCTCGACCGGGCCGACAGCCAGGTCCGCAGCAATCCCAGCCCAATCGCCGGCCAGAGAAAGCGCACGCGCGATCCCGAAAGGAACACAAGGCCATTCGCCGCGAAGCCGGCGCAGGATCCCGGGCAGCTCCCCGGCGCGGGGCTCATCGGCCCAGGGTGCGATTTGCATGGGCTGCACCACCCGTCCATCGGACAGGCGGAACCGGATCGGCCCGGCCATTGCCCCCAGGCTTTGAACTTCAAGGCTTCCATAAGCCCAGCTGCAGGTTCTGACAATCACGCGTCACCTTTATGGCGTTGTTCCACCAGGCCTGCCGCGATGTCGGCAAGAATCAAAGCGGCCCCCTTGATCGGTTTGGGGGCATCAAGGCCAGAGCGGGCCTGCGTGATGAAAAACGCCTTTCCGACCGGGCCGCCGAAGGTGGATGGTGCCGGGTTGGTTACTGGCAAGTCGATGACAAGGTCGGTCTCTTCTGCCGGTGTCGTTCGGATCGGTTCGGCCCCATGCGAGTGACATGCCATCGGCCCCTGCGGGCAGGCACCCCATGTGTGTTCGTCATAAAGCGAGATGCTCTGGACGGCATCGATCTGCGCCGGATCGTCCTTTGCTTTGCCAAGGGCGGTAAGCATGTCGGTTACCGGAAGAAGGCGCTCGCCCGCGCGGGCGACACTGGTCTCGAAGGCGGTCGAGGCGACGCCATCCGCCCAGCAGTCGGGCCAATCGCCCGAAAGCTGGGCCAGGGGGCCCGCCGCATCAAGCAGAGCATCCATCGCTTGGTCGAGTGTCTTGATCTCCAGCCGCGGCGTGCGCCCTTCCGAGTTCCAGCGGATGACGAAATCGCTCAGGCTGTCGGTCGCAAAGCCGTTATCAAGTGAGGCCTTGTTGGTCACTTGCGCCAGCATGACATCATGCGGCCAGGCTGCCGTTCCTCCGGGGCGCGCCATGATACGGTCGATGTTAGCCTGCGCCTCGTCCAGACTGTACTCGGACAGGCGCATGGCATTGGTGCCATAGGTATAATGCCACCCATGCAGCGTGGGCATGCTGCGCCCTGTCGGCGTCTGCCAGTCAAAGAGCCGGGGCGCGACCCGGTCAGGGATGCCGCGGTGGGGGTTCGAGGCAACGACAAGACGGTCGACGCCCGCATCAAGCAGAAGGTCGGTCCAGAACCAACCAAGGCCGTTCACGTCGCATTGCCAGGCCGTGCGGACCGTCAAGCCATACTCGCTGCGAAGCGCGCGGACCCAGTCAAGCGACCGTTCGGCGAGGGCCGGTGATACGAGCGGCGTCCAATCGACAGGCATCGCGGCCACGCCCATCAACCCCGCCTCGTGCAGCGCGCGGAAGCGATCGATCTGCGCGGCAGTTGCATGGCGCAGCCAGTCCAGAGTGATTTCCGAGACCTCGCAGGTCCAGCGGAACCGGGCAGGGTCGGGAAGATGGGCGTTTTCCTCGCACACCTCGATGGCGCGGTCGATGATCTTGCGGTGGAGGCGATACAGTGTCCCTGCATAGTCGGTGTAACCGAAATCCGTGTGGGTATGGCTCACCAGGTAAAGTGTGTGCGCCTTCATCCTGTCCTCCACTGCTGCCTTCAGGTCCAGCTAACCCCACACTACCATACCAGTCAAGTTACCACTTGGGCACTTAATGCGCTTTATCTTGGGATTAACTGCCTATTTCCTGCTCATGCAGATGTTTCTTGTGATATTGACGGCACCTCTGGTATGGTAGATGATGCGGATCAAAAGGGGGAGGGGTATCGTGCGACATCTCGTGACGGGCGGTGCAAGTGGTATCGGCTTGGCAACTGTGCGGATGCTGGCCGCCGATGGGCACGATGTGATTGCCATGGATGTGGACAAGGCGGCGCTGGCGGCCCTGGCGGATGTGCCGGGCGTGATCCCCTTCGCCGGATCGGTCGCCAGCGAGGCCGATTGCCGCAAGGCGGCTGAAATTGCTGCGGCGCAGCTTGGGGGCCTTGACGGGGTGTCGCACAGCGCCGGGATTCAGCGGTATGGCACCGCCGCCGACACAGCTTCGGAGGTGTGGGACGAGGTCATCGCCGTCAATCTGACGGGTGCGTTTCTGGTGGCCAGGGCCACGCTGCCGCTGATAAGGGCGTCGCGTGGTGCCTATGTCTTCACAGGATCAGTGCAGTCCCTTGCAACGCAACGGGGTGTCGCGGCCTATACGGCATCGAAGCACGGGCTTCTGGGGCTGGCCCGCAGCATTGCCGTCGATTTCGCGGACGAGGGGGTGCGCGCCAACCTGGTCGCCCCGGGGGCCGTGTCGACACCGATGCTGGAGTGGGCCCTGTCCCTGGCCCCCGATTCCGACGGGGTGCGCCAGGAGCTTCGCCAGATGCATCCACTTGGCCGGATCGGCACGCCGCAAGAGGTCGCCGACGTGATCGTCTTTCTCCTGTCGGGCCGCGCAGCCTTCGTGACCGGCGAAGTGGTGCGCGTTGACGGAGGGATGCTGACGCGGATCGGTGGTTCGCCGAAAGGAGACAAACAATGACAGCAGTCAACCGAATCGCCGACATCACCGCAACGACCATCACAATCCCGCTGGAGGCGCCGCTTCGCCATTCGAACGGGGCACATTGGGGCCGCTTCGTCCGCACAATCGTGGAGGTAACGGGGGCGAATGGCCTGTCTGGCTTCGGTGAAATGGGCGGAGGAGGATTTGCGGCAAATGACGCGGTGCTTGCCCTGAAGCCCTATCTGATCGGCCATGATCCGCTGCAACTTGAACAGTTGCGCTGGAAGATCATGAATCCGGTGGGAAGTCTGTACAACGCCCGCACACAGATCCATGCCGCAATTGAGATGGCCTGCATGGATCTTGCCGGCAAGACCCTTGGCGTCCGGGCCTGCGACCTGATCGGGGGGGCGGTTCGCGAAGACATCCCCTTCGCATCCTACATCTTCTATCGCTACCACGACCCCGGGACGGGTGCCGGGGGCGAAACGACGCCTGACGAAATCGTCGCTCATACCCGTGCGCTGAAGGCCGCGCATGGCTTCACGACGCACAAGCTGAAGGGCGGCCACTTCGCACCTGACCATGACATCGCTGTCATGAAAGCGCTTGCCGACGCATTTCCTCAGGACCAGCTGCGGCTTGACCCAAACTCGGTTTGGTCCGTGGAAGAGGCGATCCGGGTCGGACAAGCGATCGAGCCGCTGCGCAACGACTATTTCGAGGACCCAACCTGGGGCCTGGAGGGGATGCGGCGCCTGCGCCAGTTCGTCCGGATCCCGCTTGCGACGAACACCGTCGTCGTCAACTTCGAGCAACTCGCCCAGATGGTTCGCCATGACCATCTTGACGTCGTCCTTCTGGACACAACGTTCTGGGGCGGCTTGCGGCAGGCGCACAAAGCCGGAACGGTGCTTGAGACCTTCCAGTATGGGGCCTCGGTCCATTCCTCGGGCGAGCTGGGGATTCAGCTTGCGTCCATGCTGCAACTTGGGGCGGCCCTGCCGAACCTGCGGTTCGCTGCGGATGCGCATTATCACCATCTGACCGACGACATCATCGTCGGCGGCCCGATGCGGTACAGGAACGGCTGCATCCGCTTGCCAGAGGGTCCTGGGCTTGGCGTCGAGGTCGACCGCGATAAGCTGGCGCGCTACGCCGAGCTTTATCGAGAGCTGGGCGGCTACGCCTATGACCGCGACCCGGCGCGGCCCGATTGGTATTCGATCTTCCCCGAAAACCGCTATGCCGACCCGGCCATCAAGTCCGTTCCGGCGGGAGTGTGCCCCTGATGGCCGAGGTGAGACTCGTCAATCTGGTCAAGGCCTTTGGCCGGCAGATCGCGATCAAGGGCATCAACCTTGTGATCGAGGACAAGTCCTTCGTCGCGCTGGTCGGACCGTCGGGGTGCGGGAAATCCACGACCCTTCGCATGATCGCGGGGCTTGAAACCGTTTCTTGGGGCGACATCCGCATCGGCGGCGAGGTTGTGAACGACCTTCCGTCGCGCAGCCGCGGGGTTGCAATGGTTTTCCAGTCCTACGCCCTTTATCCCCATATGAGCGTGAGGGCAAATCTGTCGTTCGGGTTGCGGATCTCGGGCGAGCCCCGGGCCGAGATCGACCGCCGCGTGGCTGATGCGGTGGAGGTGCTGGAGCTTGGCCCCTACCTTGACCGGAGGCCAAGCCAGCTGTCCGGCGGGCAAAGGCAGCGCGTGGCGATGGGACGTGCGATGGTGCGCGAGCCGCGCGTCTTTCTGTTCGACGAGCCCTTGTCGAACCTGGACGCAAAGCTGCGCCACCAAATGCGGGCCGAGATCAAGAAGCTGCCGCCTGTATTCATGACCGGACTGACTGCGGCGCGGGATTGAGGCCGGATCAATGAGTGACAGTGTGACTTTCGAGGCGGGCCGGACGATTTCAGCGCAAGTGTATTCGCTCTTGCGGCGCGAGATCATCGAGCACCGGCTGAAGCCGAATACCCGCCTGTCGGAGGCAGGGCTTTGCGAAATCTACAATGTAAGCCGCCAGCCGATCCGGGAGGTGCTGCTGCGTCTTTCAGGCGACAAGCTGGTGCAGGTTCATCCGCAGCGCGGCTCTTTCGTCTCTCCGGTCTCCTTGTGCCTGTTCCATGCGGCGCAGCTTATCCGCGAGGCGGTCGAGGTCGAGGTTGTCTCCCGTTTGGCCATGACGGCGGCGCGCCCGCTTCTGAACCAGATCGAGGAAGAACTGAAGCTCCAGGCGAATTTTGCCGCGCGCAGGGATACCGAAAGGTTCTACAGCTCTGACGAACGGTTCCACAGCCTGATCGCAAGCGGAACCGGCATTCCGGCCCTTTGGCCGGCCTTGCTGGAGCACAAGATCCATCTGGATCGCGTGCGCTACATGTCGCTGAGCAAGGGACAGAACATCAATGAACTGATTGGCGATCACAAGGCAGTCTTCCGATCCCTGGTCAGCCGCGACCCTGCAGCCGCACAGACCGCCATGCGGAGCCACCTGCGCCGGGCCCTCGGTCATGCGGTAAGCCTGGCCGATGAGCATCCTGACTGGTTCTCGGATTGACAGTCCAGCCTGCGGCTCACCCGGCTGATTTGTGGCAGCCGGTCGCTTTGGCAGCGTTCTCGGGCGGATCACAAGGGTCCATTCCAGATGACTGACCCAAGGGGAGAGTGGACAAGATATGGGGGGCCTCGTCGTCTCTCTGGCCCGTCTAAGGGTAAGTTCTTTGCGAGAAGGGCTGCCATGGACGTGCGGATTACGGTCGAACCGGCCTTCGATAATGGCAAAAAGCGCATTCATCAGCTTGACGGCGGTTCGCGACCCTACCGGGTGACCTGCCCGGAAGGATTGGGGCTGCGCCCCAAGGACGGGAAGAGGGTTGCCGGACAGATTCAGCAGGCAAGTCTTTGCGATCAGGTAAAGCCAATCACCCGTGAAAGCCGCGTCTGCCCGGCTTGTTCCCCGGTTCGCGCCATCCATGACTGCCGCACGCGCAACCTGGACACGTTCTTTGGCCGGGTCAGTGTCAAGGCTGCGCGCCTGCGCCGCTGTTCCTGCAATGCCAAGGGTGGGGCGGCCCCAAGCGCGCCGCTTTTCCCATTGGCTTTTTCTTTCCGGACCGCGCTGCCCCGGAGTTTCAGCGGCCCCATGCCAGGCTTGGGTCCCGGAACTTCTTTCGCAAAGCCGCACGGCTGCTGACGTGCTTGCTGCCCTGCCAACCGCCCCAGCATACCACCGTGCGCGGCCGGTTGGGTCTGACCGCCGACAGGTTGGAGCGCAGCCGTTCAAGGCTTGCTCCGGTCACAAGGGTGCGCATTCCACGGAAGGTGGGCGTCTATTCCACGCGAAGGTGGGCACTCGTTCCACGGCATCTTGGGCAGCCATTCCACGCGAAGATGGGCAGCTGGTTTGACCGACGGTTTCATGGAGTCAGGC
>Ga0315901_10001987_pt1 | contig 28847 bp, 26 predicted proteins | sample LakEriMetagenome_10_FD_203761 | JGI IMG/M metagenome (GOLD analysis project Ga0315901, IMG submission 203761) | Freshwater fungal communities from buoy surface, Lake Erie, Ohio, United States - Buoy 2 MA116 | ecosystem: Environmental > Aquatic > Freshwater > Lake | place: USA: Lake Erie, Ohio...
GTTCATGGCTAACATGGGTGCAGCCATATGTATTCTATTGTTTTAAATAAATAATAGCCTGGGGTAGGGAGTTGTTGCGTGCAATCCAATTTGGCGAGAAAATCGGTAATGCCTTCATCCAATGAGACTGACCAGACTGACACTTCCGAAAACGGCGCTTCGCCGATCTTGAAAAACCAAGCGGCGATGGTCAAAAAACTGGTGGCCAAGGGCAAAGCCAACGGCTTTGTCACTTACGAAGAATTGAACAAGGCCATGCCCGCCGGCGCTTTGTCCGCCGATGCGATCGAGGATGCGCTGGCGACCTTCTCCGAACTTGGCATTAACATCATCGAGGCCGAAGAAGACGACGCCGAACCCGAAGCCGAAGCGGCCGAGCCGGTTAAAGGCAAAAAAGCGAAAAATAAAAAACCGGCCGAAGACGAAGAAGCCGATCCGTTCGATCAGCCCGACGACGAAGAAGAAGACGAGGAAGTAGCCGAAAAACGCGGCAACGTCAGCGACGAAGCCGGCCGCACCGACGATCCCGTGCGCATGTATTTGCGCGAAATGGGCCAGGTGGAATTGTTATCGCGCGAGGGCGAAATCGAAATCGCCAAGCGCATCGAAGGCGGCCGTGAATTGATGTTGGGCAGTTTGTGTGAAAGCCCGCTGACGCAACGCGCCTTGACCGAATGGCGCAAGGCGCTGGATCAGCACAAAATCCTGTTGCGCGAACTGATCGACCTCGACACCACTTATGGTGCGGATGACGAGGATTTAGAGGAAGAAGAAGAGGTCAAGCCCCCCGTCGTCGCCGACGACGAGGAAGCGCCAAAAGTCGAAGAAGCCAAGCCCGTCGACGAAGGTCCGCAATTGTCGATGATGGAGCAGGCGTTGATCCCCATCATCGTCGAGACGTTGGATAAAATCCTGGGGATGTATAAAAAATTCCGCGGCTCGCAGCAGAGCCGGTTCGAAGCTTTGGCCAAGGGGCTAAAGGTCGATCCCCGCACGGAAAAGAATTACGACAAGCTAAAACAAGATATCATGAACGAAATCGTGGCGATGAAGTTGGCGAATGCCCGCATCGAACAGCTCGTTCATGAATTATACGACGTTAACAAGAAAATTTCCGGCGCGGAGTTGCAGCTGCTGCGTTGGGCCGAGGCTTGCGGCGTCAAACGCAGTGTATACATCGAATGGTATCAATCCCAGGAGCCGGAGAAAATTTCCGCCAAAAAATTGGCGAAAAATACCGGCAAGGGCTGGGCAAAGCTGGCTGAAAAACATGGCGACGCCATCGACGCCATCGTCAAGCAATTCAAAGAAATCTCCGAAGACGTGCATTTGCCGCTGACGGAATTCAAGCGCATCGTCGCCTCGGCCCAGCGCGGCGAACGCGATTCGAACCGCGCGAAAAAAGAAATGATCGAAGCGAATTTGCGCCTAGTCATTTCGATTGCCAAAAAATACACCAATCGCGGTTTGCAATTCTTGGATCTGATCCAAGAAGGGAATATCGGCCTGATGAAGGCGGTCGATAAATTCGAATACAAGCGCGGTTATAAATTTTCGACCTATGCGACGTGGTGGATTCGCCAAGCCATTACCCGCTCGATCGCCGATCAGGCGCGCACCATCCGCATTCCCGTGCACATGATCGAGACCATCAACAAATTGGTCCGCACCGGGCGGCAAATGTTGAACGAAATGGGCCGCGAACCAACGCCCGAGGAATTGGCCGCCAAGCTGCACATGCCGTTGGATAAAGTGCGCAAGGTGATGAAAATCGCCAAGGAGCCGATTTCATTGGAAACCCCGGTGGGTGACGAAGAAGATTCACAATTGGGCGATTTTATCGAGGACAAAATGGCGGTTATTCCCGTCGATGCGGCGGTCAACGCCAATTTGCGCGATGCCACAACCCGCGTGTTGGCGACATTGACCGCGCGCGAAGAACGGGTGTTGCGCATGCGCTTTGGCATCGGCATGAACACCGACCACACATTGGAAGAAGTGGGCACGCAATTCACGGTAACCCGCGAACGCATCCGCCAGATCGAGGCCAAGGCATTGCGGAAATTGAAACACCCCTCGCGCAGCCGTAAACTGCGCAGCTTCTTGGATACTTAGAGTTTTGGGCGACACAGGGACGGTGCGGTTTGTCAAAACTGTTCACCGTCCACCGATAACCGTCCACTGATTAGGGCCTGTAGTTCAGCGGTTAGAACGCACCGCTCATAACGGTGTTGTCACAGGTTCGAATCCTGTCGGGCCCACCAATAACAAAGCCCCCAAAATGGGGGCTTTGTTATTGGTAGATTTTACAAGTATTCGAACCTCAGGTTCGACAAATCGTCAGCAAGACGATTTGGATTCCGAGCGCAAGCGAGGAACTCGTTAGGGTGGCGGGCAGCAGACCGCCATCAATCCTGTCGGGCCCACCAATTCCCTCTCCCAAACCTACGCATCAGATCGGGGTGTGGAGGTAGGAGCCGAGGGTTGATACGGCAAATATTGCTGCGGGCGGGCATCGACCAGCGCCTTCATGCGTTTTTGCAATTTGCCAAAGGCTTTCTCCTCGATTTGGCGGATGCGCTCGCGGCTGACGCCGAATTCTTGGCTGAGATCCTCGAGGGTTTTGGGATTATCCAACAAACGCCGGGCGCGGATCACGTCGCGCTCGCGGTCGGTTAATACCGTCATCGCTTCATGCAGCAACGCGTGCTGCTCGGATGTCTGCTGGCGGTCGCTCAGCACTTCTTCTTGGTTGGCGCGGTCATCGGCCAGCCAATCCTGCCACGTGCCGCTGTCCTCCTCGCCACTCTGGCGCGGGGCGTTCAACGATTGGTCATGCCCGGAGAGGCGCTGATCCATCGACAAGACTTCTTCATTGGTGACGGATAATTTTTTGGCAATCGCCTCGACCTGATCGGGCCGCAACGTGCCGCCATCGATGGCCTGCATCTGATTTTTCAATTTACGCAGGTTGAAAAACAATCTTTTTTGCGCGGCGGTGGTGCCGATTTTTACTAGCGACCAGGATTTCAAAATATATTCTTGGATCGAAGCCTTGATCCACCACATCGCATAGGTCGACAAACGAAAACCGCGATCGGGATCGAATTTCCGCACCGCGTGCATCATGCCGATATTCCCCTCGGCGATCAACTCGGCCACGGGTAGGCCATAGCCGCGATAACCCATGGCGATTTTAGCCACCAGCCGCAGATGGCTTGTGACCAGCATATGGGCGGCTTTGGTATCGCCGTGTTCCTGCCAGCGTTTGGCCAGCATGAATTCCTGCTGCTGATCGAGCATGGGAATTTTCCGGATCTCCGCCAAATAGCGGGCCAGATTGGAATCACGCGATAAAACCGGAAGGGCCATGGATAATCCTAGAACAATTCAAGCAAACTTGCATCCAGCTTTTGTAAATCTTCGGGCCAAGCTTGGTTAAACTCCAGCCATGCTTGGCTTGTGGGATGCGCAAAACCCAGCGTTCCGGCATGCAACGCTTGGCGATTAAAATTATATAGGTATTCGCCCGCCTTGGTTTCAAGGGCGGTTTTGGGCGCGCGGACTTTGCCGCCATAAGCGGCATCGCCAATCAAACTATGCCCTAAATGGGTCAGATGCACGCGAATTTGATGCGTACGCCCCGTCTCCAAGCGGCATTCGATCAAACTGGCGCTAAGCCCATAAGCTTTCAATATGCGGTAATGGGTAACCGCGCTTTTGCCGCCTTTTTTGACCAGCGCCATTTTTTGCCGGTTATACGGGCTGCGGCCGATATTGCCCTCGATCCGCCCGGTTGTGGTTTTGGGCGATCCCCAAACCCAGGCGTTGTAAATGCGTTTGATCGAATGGGCGGCGAATTGCGCCGATAAATGCCGATGCGCCTGATCGTGTTTGGCGATGACGACGATGCCGCTAGTATCCTTGTCCAGGCGGTGGACGATGCCCGGGCGTTGCTCCCCGCCGATTCCCGATAATGACCCGCCGCAATGCGCCAGCAAGGCATGCACCAAAGTTCCCGCCGCATTACCGGCGGCAGGGTGCATGACCATCCCGGCCGGTTTGTTGACGACCAAAACCGCGTCGTCCTCGTACAATACATGCAGGGCGATATCCTCGGCTATTAATTCGCTGGGGCGGGGCGGCGGCTCGGAGAGGGTAAAACTATCGCCCAGGCGGATTTTATACGCCGGATCGTCCATGCCCGCGCCATCGGCGCGGCGGATATGTCCCTCGGCAATTAATTGCTGGATGCGCGCGCGGGAAAAATCGGGCCACAGCGTGGCCAGGAATTTATCCAATCTTGCGCCCGCTGCGGCGGCAGGCAGGGATGTTTTTACGTTGGGCAACTGAGCGTCTGATTCGGCCATAATTATCGGCCGCTGGGGGCAAAGGCGGCGCCGGTGAAAATCCACAAGCCCCACAGCAAAAGGCCAACGGTCAACAAGAACGCGCATAAACGGACTATTTTTCCAAGCATGCGGCATAATACAAAAAATCGCGTGGCAACGCCACTCGTATGCGCCACCGTAAAAAGCCAGCAAGTATAATAAATAGACGGCAATTATGATAAATTGAAATTAAATATCAAAAGAAGGGGACGGCAGAGCCGTTCCCCTCAAGAGAGCTACACCCCCATAAACCTAGAATTACGGAATATCGTCCTTGCAGTCATAGCCGCCGTCATCCATCGGCTCACAGTCCAATGTCTGCTCGCCATTCCATACCGGGCCAAAGCCGGGCAGGGGCTGGGCATCGGCATGCCGTGCGGTGGTCATCATGACGATAACGACAAAGGCAAGAACAAGAATATTTTTCATGATATTCGGCCCCATTAACGTTGTTACCGTCCCAGTATGGCCGATGATTGCTAACATCCGATTGAAAATGTCTAAAGTTTTATCGGGTTTTTTGGGCTAGCTGGCGGCGATGACGTGGGAGACGAAGGTTTTAAACCGCTCCGCCTTGGGTGCGTCCAAAATGCTGGGTGGGCCGCGTTCGATAATACGGCCATGGTCCATAAACAAAATTTCGTTCGCCGCTTGGCGGGCAAAATTCAAATGGTGCGTGACCAGCAAAATCCCGCAGCCGCGGTCGCGGACTAATAGCAAGAATTCCAAGATCTTGTGAATTTGCTCCACATCCAAAGCCGAAGTGATTTCATCCAACAGCAAGTAATGCGGTTGCAAAGCAATGGCGCGGGCGAGGGCCAGGCGCTGTTTCTGTCCCCCCGACACTTGGGATGGAAACCGGTCCAGGAAATCGGCCATATCGAAAAACGCGATCACTTCGTCCAATAAATCTTGGCGTTCGGCGTTCATTTGCGCGCGTAAGGGGAGCAGCAAATTTTCACGCAAGGTCAAATGCGGCCATAAAAACAATTGCTGGAATACTACGGTCAAACGCGGCCACGGGCTGGGCGGCGGGGTCTGTGGTGATTGCGGGAAAACATAAGTCTGATCGTCGATTTCCACCGTGCCCGCATCCGGCGGTTCGATCAACGATAGGGAGCGCAACAGCGTCGTCTTGCCCGACCCGCTGGGGCCGATGATGCCGACGATTTGGCCGCGCGCCAATTGCAGGCCGCTGGCCTGCACGACGGTGCGGCCTTGGAGTTTTTTCTCGATATCGCGGGCGATGAACATGGGTTTAACGATCGGACAGGTTGCGGGTATAATGATGTTTCAGCCACAAAGCAAAGCCGTTGATCGGCAAGCATACCGCCAAAAAGAATAAGCCTAGAGCGGTATAAATCTCGACCGGTTTGTATATTTGCGCATTAATGCGTTGCGCGACGCGAAAAATCTCCTCGACCGAGATTAGGCTGGCAAAGAGCGTGACATGCAACATCGTCACCTGCAGCATCAACAAACCTGGCAGCACCTGACGGAACAAAATGGGCAGCTGAATTTTTAAAATGGTCGTGCGGCGATTTAACCCGCAAACTTGTGCCGCCGCCAAATATTGTTTGGGAAAATCGTCCAGCGCCCCGCGCACCAAATCCGCAACGCCGAAAATATTGATAATCGTAAAGGTAAAGGCGGCCGTGATAAATGGATCAATCACCACCTGGAAGATCGCTTGCACCGGGTAATGCAGCCAGAACAAGAATACCAAAATCGGAATCCCCGCCAAGATGAAGGAGACAATACGGGTAGGGGTGCCGACGCTATGTGGTTTAAGCCAACCGGCATAACCCAGACCCGCGCCGAGTGTAATCCCAACCAGCCAGATGATCGCGCATAATTGCAGCGTTACCTCGAGGCCAGCCAGAAAACCGGTATGATAATCGATCAATATGTCGATGACGGTGCCAAACATGAAGTAAATTATAGGATAACCGTTGGCCACTGCCTATGATAAATTGTATGGATGAAGCAACAAGGAGTTTATACGGATGCGCATTGCGGTTTGGGCCATATGGTGTGTTGGTTTGATTTTAATGTCGGCCCAGCCTGTTCTGGCGGCCAATCAGACCATGGACCTCAAGCGTAATGGTGGGTGGAGCGAGTTTTACTACCGCTATCCGACCTATGCTGGGCAATGGCAGGAACTGCGCTTTATGCTCAACACCCGCCAGTTACAGGCAGGGGCCGAGCAATTCACCGGTTTTCAGAAAAACGAGATGCAGGACTACATTTACCGCGGCCTTGTGGCCTATGCGCGCAGCATGCCCCAGGCGAGAATTTCCATCGACCGCATCGGCGATAGCCTCAGTTTTTCTGCATCCGCCGGGGACGAGGCCACAGCGCAAGAGGTGATCGCGCTTCTGAAAAAACAAGGCGAGGTTTTGGAAAACGAATTCCTAGCCCAAAAATACTACATCAAGGATACAACCGACCGGTATTATCTGCCCGATCATCTACGCATCACCCATGATTATACGGGACCAATGCGCAATGTTGCCCGCGCGATTGCGGACCAATCCCGCGCCGCCTCGATGCGGGATGTGGCCGACGCCGCGTTGAATTTCGTCCAAGCCATTCCCTATGACCGCTTGGAAAGCCGGGCGACATCGAACGGTGCTGGGTTCGCCACGCCCTTTGGCTTGCTGGCGCAAAATCGGGGTGATTGCGATACCAAAACCGTGGCCCTGGCCGCGATGCTGCGCGGATTATATCCCAAGCTGCCGATGATTTTGGTTTTCACCGACCAGCATGCTTTTGTGGGCATCCAAGTTCCAAGCGCCAGCGGCGACCGCATTCTGACCATCGGCCGTAGGGTCTATGTTTTGGCCGAACCGGCCGGGCCCGCGCTTTTACCGTTGGGGCGGATCGGCGATCATTCCAATGCGGATCTGGATCGTAATTATTTTTCTTATGTCGAAATTCCCTAAGCCATAATGGCGCATTAAGCGAATTTTAAGCATTCAAACCCGAAACGCTAATTAAATTACTGCGCCGCATGCGGTATGCGCGGGGTTAAAACCCTTATTTAGCCTATCTTTACCCCCGTATGTTAGGTTTTAGGGGTACCAACAGCATGTAAGCTGTTGTTTTGGCATACAGGAGGTATGCGATTGGCGCTGACCATTAATAGCAATCAGCTCGCCAGTATTGGCAACCGCGCTTTGACCCAGAGTCAGGCCGCCATGGAGCGCAGCCTGGCAAAACTGGCATCGGGCCAACGCGTTGCCAGCGCACGGGATGATGCCGCCGCCATGGCCATTGGCGGCAGGCTGCGCGCGGAAATCGCCGGTATCCAATCCTATCGCCAGAACGCTACCCAGGGCGTATCGATGTTGCAAGTGGTCGAAGGGGTTTATCAACGCACCGAGGATATGCTGATCCGTATGCGCTCGCTGGCAACCCAGGCGCAGGGGCGGAATTTATCATCCACCGAACGCGCGATGTTGAACACCGAATATCAACAAATTAAATCCGAAATCAACCGTCTGGGCGGCAGCAGCAAATTCAACGGCACCGATTTGTTTGCCACAGGCCCCGCCAGCTTTGGCCCGCAAGTCAGCACCGGTACAGGCGGCAGCGTAGGCGGTGCGCTGATAGCCGATTTTGACAATGACGGGTATGTGGATCAGATGACTAATTTTAATCAAGGTGCTGTGTGGTCAATCTTTTCCGGCAATCCCGATGGAACTTTTGGCAGTTTTAAGCTGATCAATAACCTCTCGCCAGGTAAGGAGTATTCACAAATCGGCGACTTTAACGGCGACGGCAACATGGATGTGCTGAGCTATGGGGGGATTTCATCGATAAACGAGTTTCATATCGCCTATGGCAATGGAAAAATGGGGTTTAATAACGTAATTTATTCCGCAGCCTACGACGTTGCGTCAATCGAAGTAGGAGATTTCAACGGCGACGGGGCGGATGATGTTGTGATCGGCGGTAATGATGGTGCTGCCCAGATTTGGAGTGGAGTCAAAGGCACTGGCGCACCGACGATGACATCGCAAATTTTAAACGTCGGTTTTGGCGCTAATGAAATTCTATCCATTGCCACGGGTGATATCGACGGCGACGGCCTAGGCGACTTTGTGGTTGGCGGCAATAACGGACGCTACGTCGCCGTGTATGGACGAGAGAGTGGATTTTTAATTGGTTCAGCGACATCTAATACGGGCAATCCGGCGTCACAAACCAAACTGGGGGATTTCAATGGCGATGGTCGTTTGGATATTTTGACTTATGATAATACCAGTGGATCCTATGATATCCTCACCAATAATGGTTCAGGGGGTTTTACTTACAATGGCGCACCCTTTGGTTCGGGAAGCTTTCTTGCAAGTGTGGGGGATTTGAACGGCGATGGGCTGGCGGACATTGTGTCCGTCGATAATGTAACTAATAATCTGGTATTATATCAAAACAATGGCGGCGGTAATTTTACGCAAACACAGTTAACATCTGGGGTAGTGACCACCTCAGTGGCTCTTGTCGATGGCGACAAAGACGGCAGGCTGGACATCTATCTTGCCGACGTTGTTGTCCAGGAAGGTTTATTTTTCCGCAACACCAGTACCGTGGGATTAGACGGCAACGTCCGGGTCAGCAGCGGCAATGGCAGTACGGACAATGTGCAATTCCGCGCCGGATCGATTGCAACCACCGCTTTGGATAGGGAGCTTTATCGCAGCGATATCACCACCGCCAACCGCGCCCGCGTAGCCGAGGAATCTGCTTTGCGCGCCTTGGATCAATTGCGCAAATACCGCACCGGCATCGGTGCTGCTGTCAACCGGTTGGAAAAAGTGATCGATAATGTGACCAGTATTGTCGATAATCTGGAAAATGCGCGCAGCGCCTATCTGGATTTGGATATCGCCCAGGAAATGGCGACCTTTGTTTCCAAGCAAATTGTCCAGCAGGCGGGCATCTCGATGCTGACCCAGGCTAACCGCAGCCGCGATATCTTGCTGCGCCTGTTGCAAGGCTAGTCATAAAAAAACCCGCCGATAACGGCGGGTTTTAAAATTAGGCGCAGTAAAAAAAACTACGCGATTTCGATCGATTCGGCTTCTTGGCCCTTAGCACCTTGGACCACGCGCATGCGCACCGGTTGCCCTTCGTCCAGGTTTTGCAAACCCGAGCGGCGCAAAGTGGACATGTGGACGAACACGTCGCGGTTGCCGTTGTCCGGCTGGACGAAACCAAACCCTTTTTCGCTGTTATACCATTTGACGGTACCGGTCATTTCGCTGGCCGGGCCAGATGGGGCCGGGCGCGGGGCGCGTTCACGGAAGCCGCCGCCATCACGGTCGCCGAAATTGTTGCGGCGTGGGCGGAAACCGCCATCATGACCATCGTCGCCATAGCTGTTACGACGGGGGCGGAAGCCGCCTTCATCGCCACCAAAAGAACGCGGACGCTCTTGGGCCGTCGAGGTATCAACGGATAAAATCTGCTTGATCTCGTCCCCTTTTTGGCCGGGTCCGATGATGCATTCGATGGTGGTGCCATCGGGCAGCGAATCATGCCCGGCATTGCTGACCACGGATACGTGCAAGAAAACATCTTTGCCGCCGGTGGGGGGAGTTACGAAACCAAAACCTTTTTTCGGGGAAAACCACTTTACCGTAGCTTTAACCGGCGCGGCGTTACCGCCCGAGTACATCGAATCATTCATGACTTAAGTTCACCAAAGTAAGTTAGACCAATGCCTGTAAAATACCTGAATTCACAAAAATAACAATAGTATTATCTGGCCTTGTCACTTTACCGGCTATTGGTAAAAAATTGCTTTATATCGGCCAAGCCTTGCCAAAGGGGCTACGGGAGCTTAAGTAATGCCTGGCAAGGCTTAACCCCGGTCAAGTTGGAGATAAAAAATGTTAAAAGGTAAATTCGCTTTGGTAACTGGTTCGACCAGCGGGATCGGTCTTGGAATCGCTCATGCGCTGGCTGCGGCCGGTTGCGGTATCGTGATCGAGGGTTTGGCCACCCCTGCCGAGTTGCAAAAACTGGGTGACGAGTTCAAACAAAAATATGGCGTACCGGTGGTGACTTCGGATGCCGATTTGGGGAAAGAAGCCGGAATTGTCGAATTAGTCGAACAATCGCTGTCGGCATTTGGGCGGATCGATATTCTGGTTAATAACGCTGGTATTCAGTTCGTTGCGCCAATCGACGCGTTTCCGACCGAAAAATGGGAACAGATTATGGCGATCAATTTAACCTCGGCCTTTTTATTGACCAAATCCTTGGTGCCGTCCATGAAGGCGAATGGCTTTGGCCGCATTGTCAATATTGCCTCGGCCCATGGGTTGGTGGCATCGGCGAATAAATCTGCCTATGTAGCCAGCAAGCATGGCCTGTTGGGTCTGACCAAGGTTACGGCGTTGGACTATGCCAATACCGGCATTACGGCCAATGCGATTTGCCCGGGCTGGGTGCGCACCCCGCTTGTGGAAAAACAGCTGGTGGACAAGGCCAAGGCCGATGGTATCAGCGTTGATGCCGAAGCGCAAAAATTCTTGGCGGACAAACAGCCTTTGCTGGAATTCAGCACGCCCGAAGATCTGGGCGCGTTGACGGTATTTTTATGCAGCGACGCTGCTCGCACCATGACCGGCTCGATCATTTCGATGGATGGCGGCTGGACCGCTCAATAAGGTAAAACTTACTGATAAAAAAACCCGCCCTATCAGGGGCGGGTTTTTTATTGTAAACCACTTACAATAATCGGTTACTTTTTCTTTTTGGTCACATCGGCGGCGACGCGCATTTCGATGATGTTGTCGGGATTCTCAACCCGGCCATTGCGCTGGCGGTCGCCTTTTTTGATGGCGTCCACATGCTCCATCCCCTCGGTAACGCGACCCCAAATGGTGTATTGATTATCCAAATATGGCGCTGCCCCTAAACAGATAAAAAACTGGCTATCGGCCGAATTGGGATCGGGGGTGCGGGCCATCGATACCGTGCCGCGCACATGTTTTTCGGCGCTGAATTCAGCGGGCAGTTTCTGGCCCGATCCGCCCGTGCCATCGCCCTTGGGGTCGCCGGTTTGGGCCATAAACCCCTCGATCACGCGATGAAACAACAGGCCGTCATAATATTTCTGACGTACCAATTCCTTGATCCGCGCCACATGTTTTGGGGCCAGATCGGGGCGCATTTCAATCACCACGCGGCCCGATTTCAATTCCATATACAAAGTGTTTTCCAAATCCGCCGCCATCACGCCCCCAGAGCTTGTTAAAATCATTGCCGCCAATACCAAAGAAAGGAGAAAACGCATCATGCCCTCCGCATAAAAAAGAGTTTAAGAAAGATTCTCGGGTTTTTTGCGGAACGGTTTTTTAAAAGCGTCCGCGATCGTCTGCAAGCTGCTGTTATGGCTTTGGTTGGAGTTGCTGCTACGCAAAGCTGGGGCCGGTTCGGACGGCACAGGCGCGCCGCCGGAAAAATTCTTTTCCCAAGCCGCCAGCATGTGGCCCATGGCAGTGTTGTCGATGCTGGCGCGGCCGCCAGGCGCGGGTTTTTTACCGCTGCGCTGCAATTCCAATTGATGGGCGACGCGCTGTACCTGGGCGTGGGTGACGGGTTCACGAAAAGCGGCGAACAGCCCGTCTTCGAGCAACTTGTCCTGCAAGCACCAAGCCAATAGCAATTGGGTGGCGTTGGCGCGGTTGCCCTTGGCCTCGGCTAATGCTTCTTCTATGCGCTGATCGACGTAATTTTTATTCATGATATGTGTTCATGGGCTAATTTGTATCAAAAACATAGCATTTTTATCGATTCGCTCACAAGCGAATTAGCCGAGCCAGGCGTAAAATTGCGCCACTATAAAAATCGGCGCGCCCAGCCATAAATAAACCAAAATGCAGGCACCGCCCATGGCCGACCACCACAGCCACACGTTTTGGGCGGAATTGCCGGGCGGGGCGTCGTGTATCACAACCGGATCGCGGTGCCACAGCCGCAGCGCCTGGGCCAACGCGATCAGTGCCATGGCCAATGCGCCCAGCCATATCCAACTCACCAAAGGCTTGAAGGCCAAGCGCAAAACGGCCCGGTCTGGCGCGGGGCCATATTCGGCAAGCGCGGTGTAAAAATCCCCGCTTATGCGCACCCAACGATCGACTTCGGTTGTAACCGTGTTTTGCGATGCGTAATGCCGTTTTTCCGGCTTTAAGATTACGGTATTGCCAGCACGGTCGCTGATCCATAATTCGGCGGCAACAAAGCTATAATTGTCGCGCTGGCCTTGGTGCATGGCGCGTAATTCGATTTGGTAATCGCCCAGATTTTTGCTCTGTCCCTTGGTAAAAGCCAAGGTGGATTCGTATGTGCCAAAACTGGTTGCCACCATACCCAGCATGCTAATCGCCAATGCCGCATGCGCCAGATGCATCCCCCACACCCGCGCCGAAATAGACGATATCCGCCCGCCCATCGGGCCGCGCCAATGCCGCCAAAAACTGCCCATCGTGCCGAACAATACCCATAACGCCAGCGCGGTTAAAAGCGCGGCGAAAACTGGCAATTCCCCCAAATAACGCCACAACGCATAGGCGCCCAACACACTGGCCGCAAAAATTGTTGCCAGCAGGCGGCGGATTTTGCGCCAATCGGTTTGCTGCGCGCCTAATAATCCCGCCACACCCATCACCGCCAGCAACGGCATGGCGAGTGGGACAAAAGTGGCGTTGAAATAAGGTGCACCCACCGAAATTTTTGGCCCACCCGCCAAATCCAAAAACAACGGATATAGCGTGCCTAAAAATACGGTCGCGCACAACGCCGATAGCGCGATGCTATTCCATAAAATGCCCATTTCGCGCGAGCCCAGGCGATAATGCCAAGCGCCGCTTAGCTTGGTGGCGCGTCGCGCATAGAATGTCAGTCCCGCGCCTAAAAGTACGCTTAGGATAAGTAGCAAATAAACCCCGCGGGTTGGGTCGTTGGCAAAGGCATGCACCGACGTCAAGATGCCCGAGCGCACCAAAAAAGTGCCGATCAAGCTTAGGCCGAAACTGCCAATCGCCAACAGAATCGACCAGTGGCGCATTCCGCCCGTTGGATTGACCAACAAGCTGTGCAACAAGGCGGTAATCAACAACCATGGTAAGAGCGAGGCGTTCTCGACCGGATCCCAAAACCACCAGCCGCCCCAGCCCAATTCATAATAGGCCCAGTAACTGCCAAGCGCGATCCCGGCGGTTAAAAACCCCCATACCAACAACGCCCAGGGCCGCATCGCCGCCAGAATAGTTTGCGCGCGCGGTGGCACGGCCAAGGCGGCAATCGCCAACCCGAACAAACTGGCAGTGCCGACATATCCCAAATACAAAAGCGGCGGGTGAAATGCCAGACCCGGATCTTGGAGGAGGGGGTTTAAATCCGACCCCTCGGCGGGCGGGGGAAAAATGCGGATAAACGGGTTCGATGTCCACAACGCAAAGCCCAAAAACGCCGCCAATACCGCCATTTGCGTTATCAGCCATACTTGGCGTTCCGGTAATGCCAATTTGCCGGAATAACGGCTGGCCATAGCGGCATAAACCGATAAGATCCAGCTCCAGAAAATGATCGACCCTTCGTGGTTGCCCCACACGCCCGTCAATTTATACAGCCAGGGTTTCAAGGTGTGGGAGTTTTCGGCGACGTTCTGCACCGTAAAATCCGATTGCCAGTAAGCCCGCGCCAACAGCAAAAGAGCAATGGTCAAACACGCGCAACAAATCGACGCCAATTGGCGCGGCGCGATTATTGCCCGCTCTCGTCCAGCAGAAAAGCAAAATTGGCCACAGGCGAATAACGCCATAACCCAGCACAGCACCGTCAGCCCATGGGCGATTTCAATCCACATGCGGCTGATGTAACCCATTCCAGGCCCGAGGGCAATGGCTCAAGGGAGTTTTTGGTCGCTCGTCACAACACTTTTATTCCGGCGGGATAAACCCATCGGGAAACAAAGTTCCATCCAGCTTGGCATGATCGAATTTGGCGTTTTGCAAATTGCATTGCCGCAAATCCGCGCCGCTTAAATCGGCATGGCTAAAATTGACCTCGGCCAGATTCGCCCCGCACAACACGCTTTGGCGCAAATCGGCTTTGAACAAATTCGCGCCCAAAAGATTCGATGGCCATTGCCGCCCGGTCGATTGGCCCAAACTGTCTTTGATATCGACCGCGCCTAAATTGCTGCCGGATAAATTGGCTTGGATCAGCTCGGCACCGGCAAGGTTGACACCTTCCATCATCGCTTGGCGCAAATTGGCTTGGCGCAGCTGACTTTGCGATAGATTGGTCATAACCAAAACCGATTGCGACAAATTGGTGTTGACCATCGCGCATTTTTGCAAATCCGCGCCGCTGAGATTGCTGCCCGAAAGGTCGAGATTGCTTAAATCCTCGCCCATCAGGGTGGCGCGCTCGCCGTTGGCGCCGTTTTCCTTGACCCAAATAAAGTGGCTGGCCAGAATGTCGCGCACGCTGGCGCGCAAATCCAATTCCGGACGGGGTAAATTGGCGCCGGTAATATCGGCCTCGGCAAAATCGATGCCGGTGGTGATCGAATCTTGGAGGTTGGCGTGCTTGAACACCGTCCCCTTGATCTTGGCCCCTAACAAATTGGCTTTGACCAGGTTTGCGCCGCTAAGGTTCGCACCGGAGATATCGGCCCCTTCCAGATTAGCGCCTTCCAGGTTGGCCCTTTGCATATCCGATCCTTGCAAGTTCGCACCCATCAACTGAGCACCGACCATGGTCGAGCGCGATAGCCGCGCTTTGCTAAGATTCGCCTGCGCATCGCCGTTGCTCGTTTGCGTGCTGGCGGTTTGATAAATATCGGCGGTCGAAATCGGCTCGTGCTTGTTTTGTCCGGTGGCGGCGATTAGCCGCCCGGCGCGGAAATCGGTGCCGTTTAAATTCGCGCCCGAAATATCGGCGTTTTCAAAATTGGCCCCGCGGCAATCGGCTTTTTGCAATTGCGCTTTTTGCAAATTTGAGCCTGCTAGATTGGCGCCGTAAAAATCCGCCTCGTGCAAGGTAGCGCTATGAAAATTGCAATGCCGCAAATCCGCGCCGGTGAATTGCACCCGAGACAGATTCATGTTGACAAACGACATGCCCGATAAATTCTGGTGCGAGAAATTGGCGCGCTTGCCGCGAATATTGCCTTTAAGCCAGGCTTCATGCTTGGCGAGGATTTTATACAATAGGTCTGGATTCATGATTAATCGGGCAGAAGCGCCTCTTGATAGTTGCTGTTGCTGAAATTGGCGGAATCGATATCGGTATGCAGAAAATTGGTCAAGCGCAGATCTGAGCCGCTGAAATCCGTGCCTTCAAGGCTGGCGTGGCGGAAATTGGCCCCTTGCAGATTGCAATTGGTGAATTTGCCGCGATCCAGACGGCTGGAACGGCGCTGTTCTTCGAAATTCTGCCAGCCGTCGATAATCGCTTCGTCCAAATCCGCGCCATAAAGATTGGCGCCATCCAGATTGGCGTCTTGCAAATCGATACCATGCATCGTCGCCGCGCGCAATTTACAACCGCGCAGCTTGCACCACGACAAATCCGCCAGCGATAAAATGCTATCCGACAAATCCGCGCCGGACAAATCGGCACCGGCGATATTGGCACCCATCAGATTAAAACCGGATAAATTCACGTTGGGTAATATGGCGCGGCTCAGATCCGCGATTTGGCCGTCTTTGCCGCCGCTGCGCAGCCAGGTCAGGTGCTGGCTGATGGTCAGGCGGATTTTAGTCGGCAGGTGGATGGTAATTTGGTCGTGCATCGCCCCGCGCAGATCCGATGCGCTGAAATCGATGTCGTCGATCATTGCGCCCTCGAAATCGGCATGGCGGAAATTGGTTTGATTGACAAGGGCGCTTTCCAAATTAGCACCTTTCAGGGAAGCGAGCGCCAAATTGGCCCCCGACAAAATCGCGCGCGCCAGATTGGCGCCGTCCAGATTGGCACGGGTCAAATTGACCGACGATAAATTGGCTCCCGCCAATTGCGCGCCTATAAGCGAGGTGGAGCGCAAAGACGAGCCGCTTAAATCCGCGCCGTTATTGACTGGCGCTTTGGCCGCGGCCTCGACGAAATCGGCAACGGTCGAGCGGCGCTTGCCTTCGGGGACGTTTTCTTGTGCATTGAAAAAAGATCCGCCGCGAAAATCCGCTTGTTTTAAATCCGCGTGGTCCAAATTGACGTTCACCAGCGACGCACCGCGCAGATCCGCGCGAGCCATGTTCGCCGATTCCAAATTCGCGCCGTCCAATTTTGCAACGAACAAATCGGCATAGGACAAATTGGCGCCGATCAAGTTGGCGTTCGATAAATCCGCGCCCGTCAGGCGCACGGATTGCAGCAGCCAACCGCGCATATCCAGACCGCATAATTTTTGTTTAGACAAATCGGCGCGTTCGCCGCCCGGCTGTTTGTGCAGCCATTTGGCGTGTTTGTCCAAAATCTCTTTTAATTCGTTTTCATACATGCGTGTGATCCAGAACGCGACATTAGACTCTAGGACAAGCGCGCGGCAAAGTATATTTCCGAACGCATCGGCCGCTTCCGTGCGGGGGATAACCGATCCTGCTATGGCGAAAACGACACACCGAGCCAGTGGGGTATTTTCGCTGCGTTGCAGCGAATTTGGCCGGCGTAAAGCCACGATTTGCCGAAAACAGCTTGCGTCCTGGCGGAGCTGATATTAATCTTATTGAGCACTTTCAAAGGATGCATTATGGCGGCAGCAACCGATCCCCAGACCCTTAGCTTCGAGCAAGCGATTGCCGAGCTTGAAAAAATTGTCCAAAAGCTGGAAGGCGGCAGCGGCAAACTCGAGGACGCCATCACCGATTACGAACGCGGCACCGCATTGCAGCAACGTTGCGAAGCCCTGTTGGGCCAGGCCGAGCTGCGGGTGCAGAAATTGATTGTCGGCAAATCGGGCGTTACCGGGGCCGAAGCCTTGGACTCGCAATAATATTTCTTAACCTTATCGATCATTCTATTTTTTAAATATTTACCGTTAGGTGTTTTACATGAGCGATCTCCGCCAAGCCCTCAAAGACAATGCCGATGCTGTCAACAAAATGATGGACAGCCTGATTCCCAAAGCGGATGGGGGCCAGGGCAAGTTGTTCGAGGCGATGCGCTATGCGGCGACTTCGGGCGGTAAACGGATGCGCCCGTTTTTGGTGGTGCAGTCGACCGGTTTGTTCGGCTTGACCCATCAAACTGCGCTGCGCACGGCGGCGGCGGTGGAATTCATCCATGCCTATTCGTTGGTGCACGATGATTTGCCTGCCATGGATAACAGTTATTTGCGCCGGGGCAAGCCCACAACCCATGTACAGTATGGTGAGGCGGTGGCGATTTTGGTCGGCGACGCTTTGCTGACTTTGGCTTTTGAAGTCATCAATGATTTCGACACTCATCCCGATCCGGTGGTCAGGGCGAATTTGGTTACCGCCTTGGCCCAGGCAGCAGGGGCGCGGGGCATGGTGGGCGGACAAATGCTAGACATCCAGTCCTCGGGCAATGAGCTGAGCATGGCGGAAATTGTCCGGTTGCAACGCCTGAAAACCGGGGAGTTGTTTTCTTTTTGCTGCGAAGCTGGGGCGATTTTAGCGAAAACCCCAGGCCGCGCGCGGCAATCCTTGTCTTCTTATGCGCATGATTTGGGTCTGGCCTTTCAAATTACCGACGATTTGTTGGATGCGGCGGGCAGCACGGCGGAAACGGGTAAGTCCGTCCGCCAGGATGCGGAAAACAACAAGCCGAATTTCGTCACTTTGCTGGGTATCGAGCGCGCTAAATCCCAAGCGCAGATTTTAGCCCAGCAAGCTGTCAGCCATTTGGATCAATTCGACGAACGTGCCGATTTATTGCGCGAGCTGGCTCAGTACGCGGTGGACCGCAAATTTTAACCCTGGCTGAAAAATTGTATAACGGGGCGCGCTATTGCGGCGTGGCCCACATCCGCGCTTGAATGGAAATGGGGCTGGTTGTAACGCGCTGCCATGCTTTTTGTAAAACACTGGCTTGCGCGCCTGTCAAATAACCGCCCAAGCCGGATAAAATGCCTTGGATGTCTTCGGCTGGTTTTGGATAAACGCTATAGGCGATGCGCTCGCCATCCTTAAGGGCCAGCGCTTGATATAAATTATCCTCCGCCTCCATCCACCCGCCTAAACCATCCACCAGCCCCAAATCCCATGCCTGCTCGCCGGTCCAAACCTGGCCCTTGGCCAAATCATGGATGGCTTCAAGCGGCATGTTGCGGCCCTCTGCGGCCTTGGTCATAAAATCTTGATAGCTGCGGTCGGCAAACTCCTCGAGTTTGGCGCGACCGGCGGGGGTAAAGCCGTTAACTGGCGACCACAGATCGGCGTTAGTGCCGATTTGCACGCTATCGACGGTGATTTGCAGTTTTTGCAACAATCCCGCAATCGAAAATTTTCCGGCGACGACGCCGATTGATCCCGTAATGCTGCCAGGCGAGGCGAAAATTTTATCCGCGCCCATGGCGATGAAATACCCGCCCGAAGCCGCGACATTACCGAATACGGCGTAAACCGGCTTACCAGTTTTTTTGGCGACCGATACCGCATGCCAGATCGTATCCGATGCGATATACGATCCGCCCGGGCTATCAACCCGCAGGACAATGGCGCGAATCGCCGGATCATCCGCCGCATCCAAAATCGCGTGCGCGGTCTGATCGGCATAGACGCTGTGTTCGGGCGGCCAATAATCCTCGGCCGGTTCGCCCCGCTCAATCGGTCCGTTGGCATAAATCACCGCCACCGTGGCCGCTGCGGGTTCGCTTGCGGTATGCTGTGCGTAATCGGCGATATCCAGCCACGGCGTATCTTTGCCATAGCGTTCCATCAACGCCGCTTCAAGTTCTTGGGCATAACCCAGATTGGTCACCAAGCCCAGGCCCAGCGCTTCGGCCGCGCTCATGGGTGATTGCTCGACCCACAAATTGCTCAGCGCTGGATCTAAATTGCGGCTTTGCGCGATGGCGGTCAATTTTTGCTGCATAACATTGCCGCCTAACGCCAGGATGGCGGTGCGTTCGTGTTCCGGCATGCTGCTATGGGTAAAGCTTTGCATAGCGGATTTGTATTCTTCGCGCGTGGCGAATTCGGCCTTGATGCCGATTGTTTCCAATAATTGCGCGGCATAGGGCAATTGCCAGATAAAGCCCAGCAAGGCCCAATCCCCCGACGGCTGTAGCCAGATTTCATCAGCGGCGCTGGCGATCAGATAGCCGTTAGTGCCACCCGCCTCGATACCAAAACTGTCGCCATAGGCGTAAACGGGTTTATCAAACGAGCGGAAATAAGCGACCGCGTCATATAATTCTTGGGCTTGCGCCAGGCCGAGGGTGGCATCGTCGGCGCGAATTACCAGCGCCTGCACGCCCGGATCGATCGCCGCATCGAACAGCGCCATCACCACCTCGCGCGTGGATGCGGCAGGGCGTCCCAGCAAGTAATCGAGTGGGTTATAGCTTTCATGTTCGGCGATGCCATAGCGCAGATCGAGGCTAAGGATCATGGTCTTGGGCAAGGCGGGCGTATAGCCATGGCTGGCGAAAGCCAGCAATAATAGTCCAAGCCCCAAGACCGCGCCGCCCAAAGCGGCGCACAGCCATAGCAAAACCTTGCCCAACCAGCGTAACATTACGCGGCGTTGTCTTTTTGCACGGTGATGTCCGGCGCGTCGATGGCTTTCATGCCGATCACATTATAACCGCAATCGACGTAATGTACTTCGCCGGTTACGCCACTAGACAGATCGGATAGCAAATACAAACCCGAACGGCCGACATCTTCGAGGCTGACGTTGCGGCGCAAAGGCGAATTGTATTCATTCCATTTCAAAATATAGCGGAAATCGCCGATCCCGGCGGCGGCCAGGGTGCGAATCGGCCCAGCCGAGAGCGCGTTGACGCGGATGTTTTTGGGGCCCAGATCCATGGCCAGATATTTGACGCTGGCTTCCAACGCCGCCTTGGCCACGCCCATGACGTTATAATGTGGCATCACGCGCTGCGAGCCGCCATAAGTCAAGGTCAGCAAACAGCCGCCCTGACCCATCAGCTTGACCGCATGCTGGGCGATGGCGGTAAAGGAATAACAAGAAATATCCATCGTGCGGGTGAAATTTTCCCGGCTGGTTTGCAGATATTCGCCCTTTAATTCTTCTTTGTCGGAAAACGCGATGGCGTGCAGCACGAAATCCAGTCCACCCCATTTTTGCCCAATCGTCTCGAACGTGTTGGCGACGCTTACGGTATCGGTGACATCGCAGGGGAGTATAATATTGCTGCCGATGGATTTGGCCAATGGGTCTACGCGTTTGAACAACGCATCCCCTTGATAGGTAAAAGCCAGCTCGGCCCCTTGGGCATGCAATTGTTCGGCAATGCCCCAAGCGATGGATTTATCGTTGGCGACGCCCATAATCAGGCCGCGTTTACCCTTCATTAACATCTTGCTCTCCTTGTGCATACGCCGCCCGCATACGGGCGTGGCGGCCAAACCATGGTCAGTGCTTGTTTTATACCAAGCCGCCGCAAATTAGAATAGGTTAATCTTTTCTATAGTAATAATTGTTAGGCTTGGTCTGCCGCTGATTTCCGCCGGAGCAAAGGGGCGTTCGTTGTTATCTACCGATAAATTGATGGATTTATCCGTTAAAAGCCAGCGTGCCTGGCTGCGGCGGCTGACGCTGATATTTATGGCGTTGATCGTGTTTGCTGCCACGTTGGCCTTCATTATTGTTTACTTGGGGCTGGGTGCTTTGGACGATGTGGACCGCGAGCATGACACCAGCATTATCGCCTCGTTATTCCAAGACCGCAAAGCCACCATGGCCAAGCTGTTGAGCGATTATGGCGAATGGAACGACGCTTTTCGCAACTTATCAGCGACCGAGAACAAGACGTTTGCGGACGAGAATCTGGCTTTTAACCTCAGCAATAATTATGGCATCGCGCTATCGTTGGTAATGCGTCTTGATGGGACGGTATGGGTCAAGTACCGCCATGGCAAGCCGATTGCGGGTCAATGGGAATTGCCGCCAGCAATGGGACGGATGGCGGAATTGCTGCGTCATGATTTTTACGACAACAACGGCGCCCCGGAAAATCGGGGCATGGTCGGCTTTGGGATGATCGGGGGCAAGTTGCACCAAATCGGCGTGCAATTTATCTCTAAAATCGATGATGCCACCGGTAATCCGTTGCCGCTGCAGGAAAAGCCTTCGTTGGTGTTGATGGCCAAAGAGCTAGATACGAATATTCTTGGTGCTTGGGGGCGGGTGTTCAAATTGAACGAGGTTGATTTTACGCCCATGGGCCAAGCCTTGCCGCCTGGCCGATTCGTCTGGCCGTTGCGGGATCTGGATGGCGCGGAACTTGGCCAAATCCATTGGCGGCCTGAATACAGCCGGGTTTATCTCAAGAAAAAAATTATGCCCAATTTGCTGCTGGCTTTAACCGCGCTTTTGCTTTTGGGCGGAATGTATTTTTGGTATCTTTCGCGGGCGCTGGCCCAACAGCAAAGCATCGCCGATCAAGTGCAAAAAAACCGCAACTTTCTAAAGCTTATATTTGACAGCGATCCCACATTAATCCAAGTGCGCGATAAAGAAGGCCGCATTTATTCAGCCAATGACGCTGCCGCCCGGCGTTATGGCTATGACTCCGAACAGGTGCAAAACGCGATGCTGTTCGACATCGACCGCGACCTGACCCGCGCGCGCCAAAATTACGAGGATGATTTGCGCACCATCGTCACCGGGCGCGAACAAAAGCGCGAAGAGGCTTGGTTCGACCAAGACGGCACAGAGCGGCTTTATGCCACGCTGCGCCGCCCGATCACGGCGTTGAACGGCGATGTGATGGCGTTGATTCTGGCAACCGACATTACCGAGCAGCAGCAAAATTTCCGCGATTTGGCCGCAGCCAAGCTGCGGGCCGAAGATGCGGCGCGCGCCAAAACCGAATTCTTGACCACGATCAGCCACGAAATCCGTACGCCGATGAACGGTATTCTGGGTTTCAGCCAGTTATTGCAGGACGCCGCGCTCAGCGACGAGCAGCGCGAATACATTGCCATTATTCAAAATTCCTCGCGCACGCTGTTGGCGATTATCAATGACGTTTTGGATATGTCGAAAATCGAATCGGGAAAAATGCGTTTGGAAAAAAACGTCCTCGACCCGGCCGAAGTTTTGGACTCGGTCTTGGCGGTGGTGCGTCCCAACGCCCAGGAAAAAAATCTTCAATTGACATCGGAAATTTCCGGCGGCCGGCCGCCGCATGTGCAGGGCGACGCGGCGCGGCTAAGTCAGATTTTGTTGAACATCGTCAACAATGCCATCAAATTCACCGAACGCGGCAGTGTGCAGATCCGCCTCCAGGCCATGATCAATCCCCGCACGGTCAAGCTGCGGTTCGAGGTTAACGACACCGGTATCGGCATCGAGGCACAACACGCGGGCAAATTATTCGATAAATTCAGCCAGGCCGATTCTTCCAAAGCCCGCAAATACGGCGGCACGGGATTGGGCCTATCTATTGCCAAGGAATTGGTCGAGATGATGGGCGGTGAAATCGGCGTTCATAGCACGCCGCATCAAGGTTCCAGTTTTTGGTTCACGGTGGTGCTGGATAAAGCGGCTTAGTCTTCGGCACGCACGCGATACGGATTTTTTTCTGCCCAGCTTTCCAGCCAATCGGTGAATTTTTTATCCGGCTTATCGGGCAGATGCACGATCACGCGGCAATATTGATCGCCGCGCAATTTGGTTTTACTGTCCGGCAAACCCTTGCCCTTTAGGCGCAAAGTAGTGCCGGAATTGGAATTTTTGGGCACGGTCACATTCACCTTGCCGTCGATGGTGTTGGCGGTCACGCTGGCGCCCAAGACCGCTTCGTAAATGGTCACCGGCAAATCCGTATACAGATCGTTTTGCTTGACCGTATATTGCGGATCGGCATCGACATGCACTTCGATCAGCGCGTCGCCATGGGGCGCACCCTTGCCCCCCGGTTGCCCTTGGCCTTTTAAGCGCAGGACCTGGCCGTCAGTTGTGCCGGGTGGGATGCTAACCTCGATGGTCTTGGCATTTTGCCCGATCGAAATCTTGCGCTTGACGCCTTTGGCCGCTTCTAGAAAACTGAGCCTGAGGGCATAGGATATGTCCGCGCCTTTTTTGGGCGGGGCTGGCTGCTCCTCCTCGCCAAAGATATTGGTGCGGCGGCGGGCGGATTGGAACATATCGGCAAAAATGTCCTGGGGATCGAAATTGGCGAAGGGGTCGGCGCGTTCGCTGCCGCGCGTTTGTCCGCCGCGCCCGGGACGATAATTGAATCCGGCGGCGCGATCATTGCCCTGGTCGTCGATCAGGCCGCGGTCGTATTTTTTGCGCTTTTGCTCGTCGCCCAAAATGTCATAAGCCAGGCTAAGTTCCTTGAATTTCTTTTCAATTTCCTTGTTGCCGGGGTTCATGTCCGGGTGCAGTTTTTTGGCGAGCTTGCGATAGGCTTTTTTGATGTCGTCGTCGCTGGCGTTTTTTTCAACGCCGATGATGCTGTACAGATCGCGCATGATGCTCCGCGTGGGCAAAATAATAGGGGGCTGAAATTCAGCCCCCTATCATAGTCGAATCCAAAATTATGGCAATCAGTTGATGATCTTCCACGATCCGTCTTCTTGACGGCAGGCGGTGCCATAGGCTTCTTCGGTACGGCCGCCGACATTGACGGTTTGGTTGTATTCGCGGCAATACTGACCATTATTGGTTTGATAGGTTTTGACAGGCGTCACAGTGCCGGAATTGCCGGAATCCGGATTGCGCCAGGACGAGGTGCGGCCCGCAGGGGCGGTCTCGAACGCTTCTTGTGCGGTGTTGTTGGCATAGCCCATATCCGCGCGGTCAAGCGAGGCACCGATTTCATTGCCCGCATAAGCGCCCAACAATGTGCCCGCAGCGATGCCGACGATATTGCCCTTGCCCTTGCCGACGTTCGAGCCAAGCACGGCACCGCCTGTCGCGCCTAAAAGCGTGCCCAGGGTTTGTTTGTTGCCCTGATCGGCGGTACATCCCGCCAACATCGCAACGGCAGCGATCATAAGTATAATTTTACGCATCAAAAACTCCTTTGCTGAATACAGCGTCGTTAGATTTACGATCATAACATAGTGCACCAATATGGCAAAAAAAAGAATAGCTTCCCATCCTGGCAATCGCTACACTGGCCGAAATTTCGCCATAATTCAATCGCTCGCAACTATCCTAACCGTGGTTTATGATGTCTGGCATCTTCGGCTCCGACGATCCTTATGCATTATTTATAAATTGGCTAGATTCCGCCATTGCCTCTGAACCGAATGACCCCGGCGCCATGAGCCTAGCCACCGTCGATGCGGCGGGCAGGCCGTCGGTTAGGATTGTTTTATTCCGCGAATTGGTCGACGGCGCGTTCCATTTTTTCACCAATTACCAAAGCCGCAAAGCCAAGGAGCTGGAGCATAATCCAAACGCTGCGCTTTGTTTTCACTGGAAATCATTGTTGCGGCAAATTCGCATCGAAGGCGTGGTTGAAAAAACCGCGCCCGAAATTTCCGACCGGTATTTCCATGGCCGCCATCCCGATAGCCAGCTGGGTGCTTGGGCCAGTTTGCAATCAGAGGAATTGCCCAACCGCGCCGTGCTGCAAGACAGGTTTGATCGTTACCGCGCCGAATTTTCAAACGGGCCCACGCCGCGCCCGCCGCATTGGGGCGGCTATCGGCTGATTCCGGCGCGCATCGAGTTTTGGCAGGATCGGCCGCACCGCCTGCATGACCGGGAATTGTTCGAAAAAACACCCAATGGTTGGACGCTGCGGAATTTATATCCATGACACAAAAACTGCCGCTGACTTCGCCCGCCGAACGCGCCCGCTTGATGCAATGGGCGTCGGTGGCGGCGATTGCGACCGCCGCTTTTTTGGTAGGTCTTAAAACATGGGCGTATTTGCATAGCGGCTCATTGGCGCTTTTATCCGCCTTGGCGGATTCGTTGCTGGATACGGGTATGTCGGTTGTCAATTTTTTTGTCATCCGCGCCGCGCTACAGCCGCCCGATGCTGAACACCGTTTCGGCCATGGCAAGGCCGAGGCTTTGGCCGCTTTGGGTCAAGCCGGGTTTATCATCCTCTCTGCCTTGTGGTTGGTCTATGAATCCATTCACCGCATCATAGCGCCGCATCCTGTAAATGATCCCGCTTTGGCCGGGCTTTGTATGGTGCTGGCGCTGGTCATAACGCAAATGCTGGTGCGGTATCAAACCTATGTGGTCAAACGCACCGGCTCGATGGCCGTGCTCGCGGACCGGGCGCATTACCAAACCGACAGCCTGGTCAATGGCAGCGTGTTATTGGCGCTGGCGCTGATTTATTTTGGCGCGCCCGATTGGATCGACGGCGTAACCGGCGGTATCTTGGCAGCCTATTTGGTGTGGAGCGGGCGTGGCATTCTAACCCAGGCGCTGGATGTGTTATTGGACCGGGAATTGCCCGATGCGGTGCGCGAACAAGTCGCCGGGATTATCCGCGCCGATCCGGATGTGGTGGATTTTCACGATTTACGCACCCGCATGGCGGGGCCGAATTATTTCATTCAGTTCCATTTGGAGCTGCGCGGCGATTTGACGCTGGATCAAGCCCACGGCATTGCCGATCGGATCGAATCTGCTATATTGCATGTGTGGCCCCAAGCCCAAGTTTCCATCCACCAAGAACCGGCCGGTATCGCCGACCAACGGGACAATTTCTCATGACCGCCACTACAAAAACCATTTGGCTCTCGGGCGCGTCGTCCGGCATTGGCCGCGCTTTGGCGCTGGAATTATGCTCAGCCGGGCACCGCGTCATCGCCTGCGCTCGCCGCCATTCCCTGTTGGCCGATTTGGCGCTCGAGGCGGAAACGAAATCGCTTACGGGTAAAATCATCCCCTATGCCTTGGATGTCACCGACCGCACCGCGCACCAAGACTGCATCGCCGAGCTGGAGCGGGATATCGGCCCCATCGATCTTGTGATTTGCAATGCTGGATACTACCAACCCACGCCGGTTGAAAATTATGACGCGGCGGTGGTTTTGAATATGATGGATATCAATTTCAATTCGGTGATTTATATGCTCGAGGCGATTTTGCCCCGCATGCGCAAGCGCGGCACGGGGCAGGTAGCGATTGTTGCTTCGGTGGCGGGTTATTCCGGTTTGCCCAACGCCTCGGCCTATGGCGCATCCAAAGCGGCGTTGATCAATCTGGCAGAATCGCTGCATATGGATTTGGCGCGGGCCGGGGTTTTGGTGCAGGTGATCAATCCCGGCTTCGTGCAAACCCCACTGACCGAGCAGAACAAATTCAAAATGCCGTTTTTGATCCCGGCCGAGACGGCGGCAAAACATATTGTGCGCGGGCTTAACAGCGGCAAATTCGAAATCTGTTTTCCGAAATCTTTTGCCTGGCTGCTTAAATTTTTGCGCCTATTACCCTATGCGCTGTATTTCCGCCTGGTGCGCAATTTTTCCTAGATAGTATCGTTACGAGATAGCCTTAAATCCTGTGTCATTCCGGCCAAGCGTAGCGCGAGCCGGAATCCAGGAGCTAGCGGTATGATTTTTAGCCGCTGGATCCCCGCTTGCGCGGGGATGACAATGGTGGGAGGGCTGAGCACCTGATATTTACTAGTATAGGCATTTGACTAAAAAATGAGCCATCAATTGGGCTTATGTCCCTCACCCGCTCGCTTACGCGTAGCTGGGTGAGGGTGGGCTTTTATCTCAAAATTAAATCAAATGACTATATATCTCGTCACGACATAATTTAAGCCGCGCGCTCGATCCGCACTTGGGCCAGATCGGTCAGGCCGTGGTTGAACCCGGCCTCGCAATAGCACAGGTAATAATCCCATAACCGCTTAAACCGCGCATCGAAGGCACGCGAAGAGATTTTCGGCCAAGCGGCATGGAAGGATTGCCGCCAGCGCCGTAAGGTTTCGGCATAATCCGCGCCATGCTTGGTGCTGGCAGTGATTTGCAATCCCGCCTTGGCCATCACGGCTGCCAATTTGCTGTCGCTGATCAGCATGCCGCCTGGAAAAATAAATTGCTGGATGAAATCGGGCGTACGGCGATAGGCATCGAACCGGTCATCGGCGATGGTGATCATTTGCAATGCGGCACGCGCCTTGGGTTTTAGTAATTTTTGCAACTGGCGCACATAGACCGGCCAATATTTTTCCCCCACCGCTTCGAACATTTCGATGGAAACGATGCCGTCATATTGTCCGGTCAGATCACGGTAATCGCGCAATTCGATGCGCGCGCGGCGCTCGCCATTTAGGCTGGCGATGCGCTCCAACGCAAACGCATGCTGCGCCGGTGAGATGGTAACAGCCGTAATTTGATGATCGGTATGTTGCAGGACGTGTTCGACAAACCCGCCCCAGCCACAGCCAATTTCCAAAATATGCTGGCGCTTTTTCGGCAAGCACAGGCTTTGTAGCAAGCGGCGGTATTTCTCCGTCTGCGCCGCGCTCAAATCTTGGCCGGGCGAAGAAAAGATGGCGGAGGAATAAGTCATCGATGGATCCAGCCAAGCGGAATAAAATTCATTGCCCAGATCGTAATGGGCCATGATATTGCGCTTGCTGCCGGATTTCGAGTTGCGTCTGCCCGCATGCTGCATCAGGCGCAGGATGTTGCCGATGCCATGGCCGCCGATTTGGCCAAATAATTTTGCCGCGTTTTGCGCCCCCCAGCCCAGCACGGCTGGCAAATCGTCGGTGTGCCAATCGCCGTCGATATAGGCCTGGGCCAAACCCAGATCGCCGTCCCAGAAAATTTTATTCAACACCTGCCAGCGGTAGAGGCGGATTTTAGCGCTATAGCCCGGCTGGTCGCCGCCAATGCCATATCGCGCGCCATTGGGCAGGCTGATCAGCAATTGACCAAATTCCATCCGCCGCAAACGGCTTAGAAGCTGGCGGGCGAACCAGGGCAGGTTTTGCAAAACTTTGTCTTGATGGCTGGTGGTAAACCACTGCGCATCATTAACCGCAGAGTCGGCGGTGAAAGGCAAAGTCGGCGATTGCAAAGCAAGGGCAAGTGACATCGGTTATATATCCATTTTTTCGCATGTATTCCCAAGCACACGATAATAGCACATTTCCAGAGGCGGAGGAGGGGGGGAGCGATAAAATTTACTATTTTTGCGGAAAAAAATTTTTATCGCCTCATAATGAATGCCGCCGATTACCTTTAAGGTCAGCAAAGGATAACGCCAAAAACACCGCCACAGGCTTTGGTCGGTAAAACCCTCGGGCGTCGCGATTTGGCTGGCCGTCAGGGA
>Ga0315901_10001988_pt1 | contig 28845 bp, 19 predicted proteins | sample LakEriMetagenome_10_FD_203761 | JGI IMG/M metagenome (GOLD analysis project Ga0315901, IMG submission 203761) | Freshwater fungal communities from buoy surface, Lake Erie, Ohio, United States - Buoy 2 MA116 | ecosystem: Environmental > Aquatic > Freshwater > Lake | place: USA: Lake Erie, Ohio...
CGTCCCAACCGGGCGGCAGATGCCACCGCCCGATTCGCAGGGCGAGGAGGGAACTGTCATCTTCCGGAAGAGAACTCGACCGGATGTCCCCCTGAGATCCTCCGGAACGGGTGCTGTCAGGCACCAACCCGGAGGGTTGTGTCAGTGGGGTGTGTTGAGCGAGATTCGGCCTCCTTCAGAAGCCAGCAGGCTCCTCTCCCGCCATCCTGGCGGAACGCCCTTCCGGTGGCTGTTTCCGGCGGGCCGATTCTTGGACTCTCACCTTATCAAACGCTTACACTGAGTCAACCATGAGCCCCCCGCTTTCCCTGCCTGGACCGCTTTCAAGAGCCGTAGCGCAGGCCCTGGGGCAGAGGCCCCGGCCGGGAGAACGCTGGTTGGCGGCTGTCTCGGGAGGAGCCGACAGTGTCGCCCTGTTGGCCGCTCTGCGCGAGCAACTGCCGGCCGGACGGCTCGTGGTCGCCCATCTCAACCACAACTTGCGGGGTGCCGAATCGGACGCCGACGCCGCCTGGGTGGCGGAACTCTGCACCAGGTGGGGCCTCCCCCTGATCGCCGAGTCGCTTCCGGTGGCCAGCCTCTCGGCCGCATGGGGTGTGGGGTGCGAAGAAGGGGCCCGGCGGGCCCGGTACGAGTTTCTTGAGCGGACGGCCCGGGAGGCGGCCTGTGCGGTCGTGGCCCTCGCCCACACCGCCTCCGATCAGGCCGAAACGGTTTTGCATCACCTGCTGCGGGGGACCGGCCTGGCCGGCCTGCGGGGGATTCCCGAACAGCGTCCCCTGGGGGCGGCCACCCTTGTCCGCCCCCTGCTGGGGGTCACCCGGGAAGAGATCGCCGACTATCTCTCCCGACTGGGGCAAGACTACCGGACCGACCGCAGCAACCAGGAGCGCGATGCGACCCGGAACCGCTTGCGACTCGACCTGCTGCCCCAGTTGCGGGCGGAATACAACCCCCAGATCGATCGGGCGCTGACCCGGCTCGCCCGGCAGGTTACGGAAGTTCAGGCAATGGTGGTGGAGATGGCGGGACAACTCGTCACCCGCGCTTGCGAATCGACCGACTCGACGGCCTGTATTCTGGCCTGGCAGAAGCTGACCGACGCTCCGCAACACCTGCTGCGCGAGATGTTTGTGCTGATCTGGCAAAAACACGATTGGCCCCGCCAGGGGATGGGGTTCGACCATTGGAATCGGTTGGCCGAATTGGTGCACCGGGGGGGGCGGCTCGATCTGCCGGGGGGGGGGGGGGCCCGCAGGGAGGGGCGGACGCTGGTGGTCGCACGCCCAGCCGGTGGATCCGGCACTGGCGAACCCCCCTCGCAGGGGCCAGAGGGGACGGGGTACTTGCCCGCTGAGGGGTAGAACCTGTAAAACCACTTTTTACTTTCACCACGTAGGCCGGAAGGACCGGGTGGCCGGAAGATGGACTTCCAGGCCGCCCCTTTCGCAGCTGTGTGGGGCCACCAGCGAAGAGCGACGCCTCGCCGCCGGGATTTGTTCCTGGCGGCTTTGTTGTTCGAGGCAGACTGGACTGCGGCGATGCGGCATATCGAATCGATGTTTCGGTTGTCTGTTGACGACTGCCGGGCGATTCTGCGGATTTCGAAGCTGGCCAAGGCCCGCTGGGCCGTAGGGGACCGCCCCGCGCTGTTGCCCGGGCGCATGATGACCCTGGTCTTCGAGAAACCTTCGCTGCGGACCCGGGTGAGTTTTGAGTCGGCTGTGGCCCATCTGGGGGGGCGCAGTGTGTTCCTCACCGCGGCCGAGGCGGGGCTGAATGGCCGCGAAAGTGTGGCCGACGTCGCCCGCGTGCTGGGCAGCTATTCCGACTGGATTGTCCTGCGCACGTTTTCCCAGCAGCTGGTGGAAGATTTCGCCCGCTATGCCGGCTGTGCCGTGATCAACGGCCTGTCCGACTCGTCGCATCCCTGCCAGGCGCTGTCCGATGTCTTCACGATGACCGAAGTCTTCGGCTCGCTCGAAGGACGGTCGCTGGCCTACATCGGCGATGGCAACAATGTCGCCCGGTCACTCGCGGTCACCTGCGGCCTGTTGGGGCTGGGGTTCACGATTGCCTCGCCGTTGGGGTACGAGTTGTCGGACGAATTCGTCAGCCGGCTGCGGCAGGTGTTCCCCCAGGGACGCTTTCAATTCACCTCCGATCCCCGCAGTGCGGTGAGCCACGCCGACGTGGTCTATACCGATGTCTGGGCCAGTATGGGGCAGGAGGCCGAGCAGGACTTGCGGAAGCGGGCGTTCGCTCCCTACCAGGTGAATGCCGAGTTGATGAAGCGGGCCCCGGCCCATGCCCGGTTCATGCACTGTCTCCCCGCCAAGCGGGGTCTGGAAGTGACCGACGAGGTGCTCGACGGACCTCAAAGCATCGCGATCCCCCAGGCCGAGAACCGGATGCATGTGGCCAAGGGAATTCTCCTGTGGCAGCAGGGAATCGAGGACGTCTGACCCGGTCTGGCTGTGACGCGGGTCAGTCGGGCCGCGATGCGGTCCGGCGGGCATTCTCCGGGTCGAGACCATCCGGCTCATCGGCCCTGTCGTCTGTGCCCACCCCCTGTGCGTGTGTCTCTGGCAGTTCGTCCCGGTCAAAGATTGCGGGCCCGGTTGTCTTTGGTCTGGTCGGCCCTGGACTGTCCGGAAGTGCAAGGTCCGCCGAGGGCCTGTGGTGACTGTCACGGGACCGCTGTGCCGGACCGTTCGGCCAGAGGCGACAGGAGGCCCGGTTTCCCTTCAACAATGTTTGCTCAGCCCCCCACGACACAGCCCCGCGGGAAGCTGGGCTGGGATTTCTTTCAGGAGCCAGCATGAATTCCTCCCCAGGTCCCGAGCCCGTCAGTCCGCCCCGTCGCGATGGCCGCCAGCCGCGTGAATTGCGGCCTCTCACGATTCAGCGCGGGTTCACCCGCACCTCGCCCGGAAGTGTGCTGATCCGGGCCGGGGAGACTATGGTGTTGTGTACGGCATCGGTCGAGAATTCGCTTCCCCCCTGGATGCGCGATCAGACCCGGGGTTGGGTGACCGCCGAATACAACATGCTCCCGGGCAGCACCACTCCTCGGAAAGCGCGCGAGCGGTCGGGGAAGGTGGATGGACGGACAACCGAGATCCAGCGGCTCATTGGCCGCAGCCTGCGGTCGGTTATTGACCTGGCGGCTTTGGGGCCCCGGCAGATCACCGTTGACTGCGATGTGTTGCAGGCCGATGGCGGCACCCGCACCTTGTCGATCACCGGGGGGTTCATCGCATTGGTGGATGCCGTCCGCTCGCTCCCTCCGGTGGAAGGGAGCCCCCCGCGTCCGGTCTTTCTATCGAGCGTCGCGGCGGTCAGCCTGGGACTGGTGGGGGGGAGACTGCTGCTCGATCTCGACTATTCGGAAGACAGTCGGGCCGAGGTTGACTCGAACATCATCATGACGGGGGCGGGAGAATTCGTGGAGGTGCAGGGGACAGCCGAGGGGCGTCCCTTCACCCGGGCGCAACTCGACGCCCAGCTCGAACTGGCGGCCGAGGGAATCGCCCAGCTGCAGGCCCGCCAGCGAGCCGCCCTGGGAGAGCACTGGCCCGTCGAACTGGGCTGAGTCGACCCGGGCTGACCGTACTGCAACCGACCTTCCGCTCGCCGCACCCGCCCGTACGGGGCAGGAGGAAGCCTGCGATCGGTCCGGCAAGCGGCGTTGCTACTCGGCCAGCAGGCTGCGGAGGGCGGCCACGATGTCGGCTGTCTTGGGGACGACCGTACCTTCCAGCGAGGGGCTGTAGGGAGTGGGGGTGAAGACGCCATTCAGACGCCGCACCGGGGCGTCGAGGTCGTCGAAGCCCCGGTCGGCCACCAGTGCGGCAACTTCGCCCCCGAAACCAAATGGAGCGAACGCTTCGTCCACCACCAACAGCCGCCCCGTGCGGGCCACCGAGTTGAGAATCAGATCGCCATCGAGCGGCAGCACGGTGCGGGGATCGATGACCTCGACCGAGATTCCCTCGCCGGCCAACTGGTCAGCCGCCTCCACCGCCAGGTGCACCATGCGGGCCAGAGCGACCACGGTCACGTCGCGACCCTGCCGAACAACGGTTCCCTTGCCGAACGGAATCTCGTAGTCCCCCTCGGGAACCGGTCCCTTGAACTGCAGAATCTCGCGGTGTTCGAGAAACATCACCGGGTCATCGCAGCGCAGGGCGTGCTTGAACAGCCCCTTGGCGTCGTACGGGGTCGAGGGAACCACCACCCGCAAGCCGGGGATGTTCGCGTACATCGGGTAGTAGTTTCCCGAGTGGTGCGTTGCGGCACTGTGTCCGATACCAATGCAGCCCCGTAGCAGGATCGGCATTTTCAGCCGGCCACTGCTCATGTACTGCATCTTGGCAATCTGGTTCACAACCTCGCCGACCGAGTCCAGGATGAAGTCGGCGAACATGAAGTCGATGACGGGCCGGGTGCCAGTCATGGCCGCCCCGCCCCCCAGGCCGACAAACCCCCGTTCGGCAATCGGGGTGTCGCACAGCCGCACCGGGCCATACAGGTCGTACAGTCCATCGGTGGTTTTGAAGTTCCCCCCTCGTTTGCCAATCCCTTCCCCCAGGACAAAGATCCGGGGATTGGTCGCCATCTCTTCGGCGAGCGCTTCGTGGGTCGCCTTGATGAACGTCAACTGCCGAACCCCGGCCGGCGCCGGCTGCCCCCGCGACGGGAGCGTGGGTGAGGGAACGTTTGGTTCGGTCACCACCCGCGGGGGAGCGTAGATGTGCTCGGAGGCGGTGGCGGGGTCAGGCCAGGGGCCCGCTTCGGCAAAGGCCTGTGCCTCGGCAATCTGTGTTTCAACCTCGCGGACAATCTCGTCGAGCTCTCCCTGCGTGGCGAGCCGCTGTTCGATCAGCCACCGCGCGAAACGCTGGATTGGGCACTTTTGCTTCCATTCCTCCACCTCTTCCCGGGTGCGGTAGGTGAAGTCCCCCATGCCTTCGGCATGAGCCCGGGTACGGTAGGTGCGGCATTCGATGAGGGTGGGACCTTCGCCGGCGCGGGCGCGGGCCACCGCCTCGCCCGCCGTCTGGAAGACGGCCCGCAGATCATTTCCGTCGACGGTCTGCCCGGGCATGCCATAGGCGCTGCCCCGCTCTCCCACGTTGGGATTTCCCGCCGAGTACCAGAAGGGGACTTCCGTGGCGAACTGGTTGTTCTCGCAGATGAACAACACCGGGAGCTTCCAGATGCTGGCGAGATTCAGCCCCTCGTGAAACGCGCCGTTGTTGACGGCTCCGTCGCCGAAAAAGGCGACTCCCACCTGGTCGGTCTGCAGCAGCTTGAAGCTGTAGCCCGCCCCGGCCGCCTGCAGAATGCAGGGGCCCACGATGCCGCTGGTGCCCATCATCCCCACTTCGGGAGAGAACAGGTGCATGCTGCCGCCGCGTCCCAGCGAGCAACCGGTCGACCGGCCAAACAATTCGGCCATCAACTGCCGGGGGGGGACCCCTTTGGCGAGGGCGTGACCATGTCCGCGGTGGGTGCTGAAGACAACATCCCGCCGGGTGAGATGGGCGCAGACCCCGGTGGCGATCGCCTCTTCCCCGACATAGGTGTGGCAGGCCCCGTGCACCAGCCCGCGTTGGTGCGAGCGGGCCAACTGTTCTTCACACTGGCGAATGACCTGCATTCGGCGGTAGAGGTCGAGAGCCTGGTCACGATGCAGGTGGGGAACAGACATGGACGGTGGCGGGGGCGAGACGGGGGAGCGGGAGGGGTCACAGCAGGCCCCCCCGGAATCTCTCCGGGAGCGCCAGGGTTGCAGTATCTCTCCCGTGCAGACAGAGGGCAACAACCGCGAGTCCCGGCCGTCCGTCCGAAGCGGGCAGTCTCTTGCCCCACACTCCCGAGACGAGCAGCCAGCCAAGGCGCCGCCCCTGTGGCAGCAGCTCAACTCAGACTCCGCTCCCGGCTTCAGGGACCATCCCGGTGCAAATCAAACTGGCAGCCGCACGTTCAACCTGAATGCCGAGAGAATTTCACTTTGTTTATGCCTGCTGAAATGAATATTTACGGGTGTTTTTTGAACAGTCATAAGGTGGAAGTGTGATCATGTGGGGACTCTGATCGAATGCAGAGGGAATCAGCAGTCGCTGCGATTCCAGGAGGCATACCGAGAGAGTCCAGCAGGCTCTCAGAAAGAGAGTTTAAACAACAACTTTGGCAGCCGGCGGTACGGCTTCGAGGGATGACGACGTGGTCCGCCGACTGCCTCAGTTGTTGAATACGCGTGGGTGGTCCGTCCCCACGCGTATCTTATATACGATGTCGACGACTTTTACTAAGGAAATCATGAAGATTTTGATGTTTTCCACGGAACCATATTGAGGAACTGTAAGGGTAAAAAAGCGTTCGCTGGACACTTTGGTTTTTTGCGCCAGAGTTTTTTCGCTTGGCCGTACAATCGTTACCTTCGTTTTAATCGCTATTTCAGGACTTTCAACGAAAAGGGCCGGTCGTCTCAGCAACGACCGGCCCCCACGAACTCAGCTCTACTTCAGATGCTACTTTTTGTTGGGTGCCCAGCGGTACGCAACCAGAGCCTTGCGTTCACGTACGAACAGTTCATCTCCACAGACTGCCAGGTGTGCCCAGGCATCATCCTCGCTGATCTGTCGCGAGTCCAGTTGCTCAAACTTTTCGGGGTTTGCCTTGAACAGCACCAGGATACCCCGCTCGTCCAGCCCGAGGATCTTGTCTCCATTTGCCACCAGGCTCATGTACTTGCCGTAGGGTGTGGTGGTCCACTGCGACTTCCCATCCCGCAAATCGATGCAGGTCAGCCGTTGGTTCTTGAGATGCAGATACACAAAGTCACCAATGATCACGGGCGTTGACATGTAGCCCTCAACCTTGTTCGTCCAGGCGGTTTCCACCCTGGTTTTGTCCCCCCCCGAGACCGGCCGGTACAGGAACGATTTCCCCCCGTAACTGCTGGTGAAAATGCCATCGTTCCAGACCAGCGGAGTCAGGATATTCATTCCCCGGAAAGCGGGAACTTCTTGCTCCCAGTTCACGGATCCCGTCTGGGGGTCGACGCTCGCCAGCCTGGTCCGGGTTTGAACCAGCAGCTGTTCGACTCCTCCAACGGTCGCCAGGGTGGGAGACGAGAAGGCACTGCCGTTCATTCCTCCACCATCATTCAGCGATTTCCAGATTTCCTTGCCCGTCTGGCGCTCGAGTTTGAAGAAGGCCGCCCCCGCCTGAACGTAGACCGCCTCACCCACCACCAGGGGCGAACAGACGAATCCAAACGCCGGAAGAGAACTCTTGTACCGCTTGGGGAAGTCCACCCGCCACTTTTCGGCCCCCGTCTTCCCATCCAGGCACACCAGGACGTCGCGAATCCCGGCGACGTAGAGGTTTTCGCCATCGTACGCAGGAGTCGCCCGAATCCAATCGCCGTTCGCTTTTGCGAAAAACGGCATGCTCATCGCCCCGGGCCAGGAGACCTCCCACAGCAACTTGCCAGTCTGGCGGTCGAGAGCCCGCACCACCTCTTCTTTTTCATTCCGGGTTTCGGTTGTGAAGACCCGGTCTTCCGCGACGATCGGGCCGGAATAACTGGGGCCGAGGGGCAACTTCCAGACCTGCTGCAGACTCTCTCCCGACAACGTGTCGGGCCAGATGCTGCCAGCGGGAATCTGCCCATCCCGCGATGGACCTCGCCACTGGGGCCAGGTCGCGACGGGAGACTTGTCTCCGGCCAGCAGGCTCCCCGCACAGCAACCCCACACCACCGCAGCCGTCCACCAGCGAGTTCCAGCCATGCGTTTGTCTCCAAAATGAGAAAATTCGTTCACAACGTTCATGTTAGGAGATGAGTCAACCATTTTTTGGGGAAATTCACGGGCGGGATGTTTTGGGCGGTTAAACTGACGCGAGTTTGGCACGCTTCGACGTGTTTTCCTCCGGTTCGGATCTCCCCGCCCCGTTTGGCCTGAGTCCGTATGACTGCCCCGTTGACGTTGATTCTGGCGGGAGGGGGGACCGGGGGCCATCTGACCCCGGGACTGGCGGTCGCGACCGAGCTTCGCGAGCGCGCACCAGACGCCCGGGTCGTGTTTGTTGGCAGCGACCGTCCCATCGACCAGCGGCTCCTGGCTGGCCAGGAACGGCGGGTGCTGTCTCCCCTGCCGCTGCGGAGCGCGTGGCGGTCCCCCGCCCGGTTTGCCTGGGCGTGGTGGCAGGCCCATCGCCAGGCCCGCGCCCTGCTGGCGGAGGTGGGGCCCCACGTTGTCTGTGGCCTCGGGGGCCTGGCCTCAATTCCTCTGATCCGGGCGGCCTGTCAGGCCGGTCTTCCCACGCTGCTGTTGGAGCAAAATGTCATTCCGGGGCGGGCCAACCGCTGGCTGGCGCGGTCGGCTCACCGGGTCTGTGTCAGCTTTCGCGAGACGATCGACTTGCTGCCACATCCCGACCGGTGTCGCCTGACGGGGAACCCCGTCCGTCCCGCGTTCGCCTCGCTGGCCAAAGTCGGATCGGGACCCGTGACAAATCCCTCGACCGTCTTGATCCTGGGGGGGAGCCAGGGAGCCCAGCCGCTGAACAACGCGCTGTTGGCACAACTGCCTGAGTCTCCTGCCGTCTGGAAGAACTTTCACTGGGTGCACCAGACGGGCGATACCGCCACCGACGAGTTGCGGGACGCCTATCTGCGGGCGGGCCTCTCGGCCGAGGTGGCCGCTTTTTTTCCGGACCTGGAGCGGCGACTCCCCCAGGCCGCTGTGGTGGTTACTCGCGCGGGGGCCACCACCCTGGCGGAATTGGCCTGTGCCGGTGTGGCCAGCCTCCTCGTCCCGTATCCGCAAGCCGCCGACGACCATCAGCGGGCGAATGCCCGGGCCTACAGCGTCCAGCGCGCGGCTGTCGTGGTGGAACAGGAGGGGGCCAAGCCGTTCCCCCGGCGTTTGGCCGAGACGCTGACCGATTTACTCACGGACCCCGAGGCCCGGAAAGAACTCGCCGGCCATCTGAGACAGCTCGCGCACCCGCAGGCGGCCGCCCGGGTGGTGGACGAACTCTGCCTGGCGGCTGGCCGGAGCTGAGCCCCAATTCGCAGTTTCTTCCCGGGGCTCACCAGCCTGAAGGTTGGGGACCACGCTGTGGAAGAGGCTCTCAGCCTGCAGTGTGCAACCTGCTTTCTCAATCCCGCCACGTCATTGCAACTCACGCCGTCCCCCCACGCTGGTGACTGACAAACCTGGGGGTTTGTCACCACCAGTGATTATCGCGAGCGGCGCCACCAGAGCAGCGCGGCCAGCGGAGGGCACAAGAGCCACAGCCCCGCCTGGAAATTCCACGCCATCGCCTGTTCCACGAAGAGCAGATACAGCAGCAGATACAACAGCGGTCGGGTCAGCCCCCCGGCAGCCGGCCGGAACGCCGAGGATGATTGCACTTCAGGTTCAACCGCCGTCCGTCCCAGAGTCACATCGAGACCCGCGAGGGGGCCTTCGCGCAGTTCCTCGGGGGTGAAGTTGGCCAACCGGCTTTCGGACGTGTCGAAATTCACCGCGAACAGTTCCGTCTTCAACGACGGCGGGGGAATGCGCGCTTCGTAGATCCCAGGTTCGACGGCGGGGCCGAACACAAACCCCGCCTCCGTCCCTGCGACCGTCGCCCGCACCTGGTCCCGCTCTCCTCCGGGACGCTGGATCTCGATCGAGGCATCCCCCACCGCCACGGGGACGGCGGCATCGAGGCTGTCTCCCACCAGTCTCCCACGCTGTCCTCCCCGCCCCATCGAGGCAACCTGCGTGATCTCCTGCACAAGCGGGACGAAACTCGGCCACAGGGGCCAGAGTGACCATTGCTCGTCGAGCGAAGTCGTCACCAGAATCACCCGACCCAGTCCCACGGGCTTCTCGACGATGGCGGGGACTCCGTCATCGAACCGCAGGGCCACCCGGCCACCGGCCTGTTCCCAGCCGGTCACAGCAAGCCGTGCGTACGAAATCGTGCTCTCCAGCCCCGCATCCGGATTTCCCTGGAAGGCCCCCACGATGGGGTGGGCAAAGTCACCCGGGTCAAATCGCGAAATACTGTCGCGCAGGGTGGGATCTCCCCGCCGGTCTCCCAATCGGGCGGGAAGCAGCCCTTTACCGTCCCGATACAACAGATCGTTGTAATCGCGCACCTGAACCTGGTCTCCCATGCCGAAGACCACTCCGCCCCCCTGTCGGACGAACACCTCCAGCAGGGAGATTTCACGCTCGGTCAGTCGCCGTACATCGCAGAACCAGACACAGTCGAACAACGAGAGGTCTTGTCCTCCGAAGTCGGTGTCGTTGATGATCACCGGCTCGAGCACGCTGCGTTCGCCCGAGGTCAGCCCTCCCCGCCGGGTCTGTGGAGACAGGGCCAGTTGCAGGTAGTCGGTCCCCTTCCCGGTGCCCCGGCCGCTTCCCCGGCCATTCACGCACAGCACCCGCACCCGGTCTTTCACCGTCAGGGTCAGCCAGCGGCGGTTGTCGAACGGCAGGGAGTCGTCCGCCAGCCGGACTTCGACCCGGTGCGGCCCGGCACTGTCAACCAGTGGTGTGAACAGTTCCGAGGTCTCGGCCCCCGCCGCCAGCGAGATGATGCGGCGGTCGACCAGGCGGTCATCCACCAGCAACTGCAGGTCGCGGTCAGACACCGCCTCACTGCCGAAATTCCGCAGGCTGACCCGCACCCGCACGGGACGATTCACAATCGGCACCGCTTCCAGCGATTCGATCCCGGTGATCCCCACGTTCGGCAGGCCCGGTTCGCCGGTGTCGATCAGCACGAGTTCGGCCGCATCGCCGATTTTTTTCAGGACTCCCCGCAATCGGGCTCCGTCGTCCCCCGCCCCCAGGTCCCAGGTGGCCCGCTGGAAGTCGCTCAGCAGGTACACTTCCTTGCGTGAGATTTCGGGGGCTGACTTCAACAGTGGGAGGGTCTCTTCCAGCCCAGCCAGCAGCCCGGCGGATGCAGGAGAGACCTGCAGTCGGTCAAGCTCTTCCAGCACCGAGGCCGAGCTGAACGAGGGGGTCTGCACGATGACACGCGGCGGCAGACTCGACAACCGCACGAGGTTGAGCGCATCGCCGGGCTTCGACCGCTCGATGATTTCCCGCGCGAGCCGCCGGGCACGCGCGAACAGTTCTTCGTCCCCGGCCTGCGCTCCCAGGCTGGCCGAGGCGTCGAGCACCAGCACCCGGTGGACAGGCAGCCCGGCCTGGAAGAAGTTCCCAGCCTGTTTCACGAGTGGTTCAGCCAGGGCCAGCACCGCCAGCAGGATCAGCAGCATCCGCAGGGCCAACAGCAGCAGTTGCTCAAGACGCAGCCGGCGGGCATTCTTGCGGGCCGCCTCCAGCAGAAACCTCATCGCCGCCCAGGGGGTTTCTCGGAACTTCCGGCGGTACAGCAGGTGAATCACCAGCGGCGCACCAGCCAGCCCCACCCACCACAAGAGCGAGGGAGAAGCGAACAGGTTGGCGAGCCAGGGAAACATCGCGGGAAACTTTCTCGCCTAGCGGGCGGCTGACCGGCGCCGCGCGCGGGCCGAGAGAAACGTACGCAACGCCAGATCGAGCGGCTGATCGGTCCGCAGCAGCACGTGGTCCATCTGCAGATCGCGGCACAGTGCTCCCGCCTCGCCGAGGAAGCCCTCGAACTCGCGCTGATACGCCTCACGCAGCGACCGGGGTTCGGTCATCAGCTCGGGGAGCCCTTCGAGACCTTTGAACAGCGTGGGATCGGCGAAGGGAAAATCCTGTTCGGCCGGATCGATCACCTGCAGCACAATCACTTCCTGCCGACGGTGTCGCAGATGCTTCAGTCCCAGCCGCAGCGCCTCGACATCATCAAACAGGTCGCTCAACAGAACCACCACCCCGCGCTGGCGGATCCGTTCGGCCAGTTCATGCAGAATGGGACCGAGGGCGGTATCGTCCCCTGTACCGTCGGCCTCCATCACATGGCAGAGCTGCTTCAGGTGCGTTGGCTGGGCGGCGGCCCGCACGAAGCTGCGCACGCCGCGGTCAAAGGTTGCCAGGCCCACGGCATCCTGCTGGTTGAGCACGAGATAAGCGAGGGCCGCCGCAACATGACGGGCGTAATCGAGTTTCGACAGCGACGCGCCGTCGGACCGATAACTCATCGACTCGCTGGTGTCGAGCAGGAACCAGCAGGCGAAGTTGGTTTCTTCTTCATACTGCTTGAGATAGATGCGGTCCGACTTGCCGAAGACTTTCCAGTCGACGTAACGCAGGTCGTCTCCGGGAACGTACTCGCGGTGCTCGGCGAATTCGATTGAAAAACCGCGGAACGGGCTTTTATGCAGACCGGAAACGTACCCTTCCACAATAAGCCGGGCCTTCAGGTCGAGGCCATTCAGCTTCGCGAGGGTCGCGGGGTCGAGATACCGCTGGTGGGCTTCCATCAACCGTCAGGCCGTCTTGAAGACCGGTTCGAACGACTTGCCCGGTGCCAGCGACTGGGGATCCTGGGGGATCATCGCGGCGAGGCGGGCGACGATGTCGTCGGGGCGAATTCCCTCGGCCTCGGCATTGAAGTTGGTCATCAGACGGTGGCGCAGAACGGGGGCGGCGACTGCCCGTACGTCTTCGGTCCCGGCGTAAGGACGGCCATGCAGCACAGCGCGGGCCTTGGCCCCCAACACGAGGTATTGGCTGGCCCGCGGGCCGGCCCCCCAGCTCACGTATTTCTTCACGAAGTCGGGCACTTCAGGACCGCGGTTGCGGGTCAGCCGGGTGAACTGCATGGCGTAGCGGATCACATGGTCGGCAACCGGCACCCGACGCACAAAATGTTGCAGGGCCCCGATCTCCTTTTGAGACAGGGTTTTCGAGGTGCGGGGAGCGAGGTCGGCGGTCGTCTGCCGAACGATCTGGAACTCCTCGTCTTCGCTGGGGTAATCGACCTGCACGTTGAACATGAAGCGGTCGAGTTGCGCCTCGGGGAGGGGGTAGGTTCCCTCCTGCTCGATGGGGTTCTGCGTGGCGAGCACGAAGAACGGCTCGGGCAGTTGGTGCCGCTTGCCGCCGACCGTCACCTGATGCTCCTGCATCGCCTCGAGCAGGGCGGCCTGGGTCTTGGGGGGAGTGCGGTTGATTTCGTCAGCCAGCACCACGTTGGCGAAGATCGGGCCCGGGAGGAACCGGAAGGCACGGGTCCCGCTGGTCTTGTCCTCCTGGATGACTTCGGTTCCGGTGATGTCGGCCGGCATGAGATCGGGGGTGAACTGGACCCGGCTGAACGACAGGTCGAGGCAGTCGGCCAGGGTGCGGATCAGCAAGGTCTTGGCCAGCCCGGGCACACCGACCAGCAGGCAGTGTCCCCCGGCGAACATGGCGATGAGGATTTCCTCAATCACCTGCTGCTGCCCCACGATGACCTTGCCGACTTCCGAGTGGATTCGCTGGTAGGCCTCACCCAGGCGGCGGACGGAATCGAGATCGGCCTCGGCGGGGGGGGCCAGGGAAGAATCGGCGTCGCTCACGAGCCAGGACTCCGGGTGCGGGGGACTGCGGATTGCGGGGAAGCAGCATCTTGACACCCCCCCGTCAAACTTGTCAAACAGCGGTTTGTCGTCGGGAGCCCGTTGCAACCGGGTCGCTGCGGACAGTCGGTCGGCGTTGAGTTGTTCCCGGCACCCATTATCATAGACCTTCACCCAGTCTTCATCCGCCGGTTGTTGTTTACGAATGTCTTCTTCCGACGCTCTCCCGTCCTCCGCGGGGGGTCCGCGCCCCCTGGCGTTTCAGTCGCCCCAGGGAGATCTGGCGTTGCTCGCTGGCTCGGCCAGCCCTCTGTTGGCCCAGGCCATTGCCCGCGAATTGGGGGTCCCCCTCTCGCCGGGACAGGCCCAGTACTTCAGCGAGGGGAACGTCTTCGTCCGTGTGCTCGAAAACGTGCGCGGGCGGGATGTGTTCGTCATTCAGGGGGTGCATTACCCCGTCAACGACAACTTCATGGAACTGCTCTTCTGGATCGACGCCCTGCGGCGGGCCAGTGCCCAGCAGGTGACGGCGGTCATCCCGTTCTTCTCCTATGCCAAGGGAGACAAGAAAGACGAGCCCCGGGTGTCGATTCGGGCGCGGGTCTGTGCCGACGCCCTCGAGGCGGCCGGCTGCGACCGCGTGCTGACCATGGACCTGCACAGTCCGCAGATCCAGGGGTTCTTCCGGATCCCGGTCGACCATCTCTACAGCCGGAATGTGCTGTGCGAGCACATCAAGTCGCTGGGCATTCCCGATCTGGTGGTGTGCAGTCCCGACATTGGCTTCGCCAAAGACGCGGCGGCGTTCGCGAATCTGCTGGGGGTGCCGATGGCGATTGGGCACAAGACCCGCCCGGCCCACGACGAGAAGGCGGTGGTGCTGGAGCTGATCGGCGACGTGCGCGGCAAGAACGTGTTGTTGGTGGACGACTTCACCATCACGGGGGGAACGCTGATCGCGATGGCCGACGTGCTGAAGTCGCGCGGCGCGAACGACATCTACGCCGCGGTGACGCACGCCGTGCTGTCGCGTGGGGCGGCCACCAAGATCGGGGCCAGCTCGATAAGGCAGATGTTCGTGACCGACACGATCGAGTACCGGATGGAGCCGTTTCCGCCGAACATTTCCGTCGTCTCGATCGCCCCGCTGTTCGCCCAGGCGATCCGCTCGATCCACGACCGGACCAGCATCAGCGATCTGTTCCACGCCCGGCCGATTCCGCGGCGGTAAAGGTTGGACGAACCCAACCCCGTCGTCAGCCTCACTCCGTCGGCAGCGGCACCTGCTGCGAGGTCTGCAGGTAGCCGACAAGGTCGCGGATCTGGTCTTCGGTGAGTGTGCCCAGCAAGCCCTCGGGCATCAGCGAGGCATCGGTCTGGCGTATCTCGTCGATGTCGTCCTTCGCCACGAAGACCGATTCGGTCTGCGTCTGTACGGTCAACACCTTGTCGGTCTTCCCCACGACCACACCGTTGAGCACCCGCCCATCCTTCAGCGCCAGCACCGACATCCGGAAGTCGACCGCGACCGCGGCGTTCGGATCGACGACGTTCTCGAGCAGGTAGTCGAGGTTCTTGCGGTTCCCCCCCGTCAGGTCGGGACCGGCGTTCTTCCCCTGGCCGTACATCACGTGACAGGTGGCGCACGTTTTCTGGAACAGCGCCCGTCCTTGCGAGACATTCGCCTCGGCCAGCCGCTCAGGGGTCAATTGGGCCTTCAATTTCGCCGCCAGAGCCTGCTTGTCGGCAGGAGACTCCCGCGTCTCGCCCCAGACTTCGGTCAGCTTCTGTGACAGCGTTTCGTCCTGCAGGCTGCGGATCTGTCGGGCGTGGAAGGCCGAGACCTCCTGCCGGCGCACACGTCCGGCCGCGATGGCTTCGAGCAGCGCGGCGGCGGTCGAGGCCCGCGCCGTCAACGTCCCGATGGCCGCCTGTCGGGTCTCGGGATCGAGCCGGGGATAGACATTGAGGATCCGGTTGGCATTCTCGGGATGTTCGACCAGTGCCAACGCCCGAATGGCTTCGATATCGACGGCCCGGTCGGTAAGGACCGAGTGACAGAGCGCCGCCAGTCCCTCGGGCTGACTCTCGGCCAATGCCCGCAGCGCCTGCCGGCGGGTGAGAGGATCGTAGGCGTTGTTGGTGACAATCGCCTTCAACTCGTCGGCGGCCCGGCCGTCGCCGAAGAGGGCCGAGAGCTCGCGGGTCACGGCGGCCAATTGCGCGTTCTCGGACTGCGCCAGACCCGGGGCGATCTCATCCCATTGGGCGGGGCGCGGAGCCTTGCGCCAGCCGCGCAGTCCTTCGGCCATGCCGGTCAACACCTCGAGCCGGGCGGCATCGTCGAGCCCGGCAGCCGACTCGGCCGTGGGAGTCTTCAGCAATCCCACCAGGGCGTCGACATCCGCAGGCCGACGTTCGAGTTCTTCGGTCAGCCGCCGCGCGAGAAACCGCCGCAGGTGGGGCAGCTTCGTCTCGCGGAACAGCGGCTCACGCTGGGCCTGCAACTGGTCGAGAACCGCCGGTTCGAGGCCGTACCAGACCATGAGCGGAAGGGCGCGATCCCCGGCGAACTCACCCCGTTTCGCGAGGGCCAGGGCCAGGTCGCCCCGTTGCTCCAGCGGCAGTTTCTGCAACGCCCCAGCCAAGTGCAGCAGGGGGAGGCCCCCCGTCGCCGTCCGGGCCAGTTTGACAAATGCCGCAACCGTCTCGGGCGACGGAGCCCCGCGGTCGACCAGCAGCCGCACACACCACGCCTGGACATTCTCGCTGGCATCGGCCAGCCCGCTCCGCAGCGCCGCTTCGTCGAGGGCCCGCATGTTCCAGAGGGCCCACAACGCCCTCAGCCGGCGGGTGACGTCGGTGTGGTTCGCAGAGATGTCGCGCAGCCGGTCGAGCGCCGGCTGCAGCGCGGCCGCGTCATCTCCTCGCTGCACACGCTCGCGCAGCAGCCGGGTTGCGGTCCGCACATGCCACTCATTCGGGTTCAGCATCAATTCGGCCAGTTCCAGCGAGGTCTTCTCGCCGAGGTTGGGCTGCGAACGGGCGGGATCGGGAGTGCCGTGGGTGATTTTGAACAACCGCCCCGAGCCCCGGTGGACGCCGTCGTTCTCGTGGCACTCGCCAATGTCGCTCCAGTCGGCCACGAACACCCCCCCATCGGGCCCGGCGATCAATTCGATCCCGCGGAACCAGGGGTCGTCGAAGAAGACAAAGTCGGGTTCGTGCCGGGCAGTGTAACCGGCCTGATCGCGTTCCAGCCGGTCACGGTTCAACCGGTGCCCATGCAGGTTCACGGTGAAGACGCCGTTGCGGTACTGGTTGGGCCAGTTGTCGCCGAGGTAGATCATGAGGCCCGAGTGGGCATGTCCGCCACCGGCGGCGGAGGTGGTGTCGGTGATCCCCTTGCGGATGTCGCTCCACGCCTCGCGGGTATCCCAGTGGAAGTGGTCGGCGGTCTGTTCGATCAGCTGGTAAACGTGCGGGTCGAAGTCGCTGCCGTACATCCGGCGGAAGTGCGCTCCGGGAACAACATGCCACAGGTGGCCGATGACCGTGTTGATAAAGAACAGTTCGCCATGGTCATCCCAGTCGTGTCCCCACGGATTGGTCGTGCCGTGGGCGACCGCTTCAAACCGGCGTTCGATGGGGTGATAGCGCCAGACCCCGCAGTTGATGCGGGTGCGCTGCGACTCGGTGGCTCCGGGGGCCCCCACGTTGGAGGTGGCGAGAATGCCGTGGCGTCCATAGAGCCAGCCATCGGGGCCCCACTTGAGGCCATTGACGATGTTGTGCCGGACGGGCCCATCGTCGAATCCATCGAGCAGTACCACGGGGGGACCGTCGGGAATGTCGTCCTGGTCGAGATCGGGAATCCACAGCAACTGCGGGGCACAGAGGGCGAAGACCCCGCCGTAGCCCAGCTCAATGCTGGTCAGCAGCCGCCCTTCATCGAAGAAGACCTTCCGCTGGTCATGTTTCCCGTCGCCATCGGTGTCTTCCAGGATGACGATGCGGTCGTGCTGTGTGGTGACGAAATTGACCGCGCTCTCGGCATAGGAGTAATTCTCGGCCACCCAGAGCCGGCCCCGCTCGTCGGTGGTGAGGTGAATCGGCTGGCGGACGTCGGGCTCGGCGGCGAACAGGGTCGCCTGGAACCCTTCGGGCACCCGCACCTTCCCGAGCGCCTCTTCCGGCTTGGTGAGTGGGGTGGTCTCGGGCTGGGTGTCGGGGACGGTCTGGAACCCGCCGTCGGGTCCCACCTTTTCGAACACCATCACATGCTGCCAGGGGAGCGAGTCGATGGTCCGCCGGTACTTGAGATTCAGCTCGGGCGGGCTGATCTCGCGCTTGACTTGCGCCTGCGACATCTTGTGCACCAGCTTGATCGGAACCTCCTGGTCTTCGAGGCGGAACTCCACGAAGACCACCCGGCCCCCGACCTTCATTCCTTTGGAGAGTTCGAGCATCATCTCGTAGGGGTACGCCAGCTCGTGATAGACGTCGACCATGATCGCCAGGTCGACACTCTCGGGATCGAGCCGGGGGGATTTTTCTGTCCCCAGCAGCAGCTCGACATTCTCGATCTTGTTGAGCCTGAGCTTGTTCTGCAGCAGGTCGAGCATCTCCTGCTGGACGTCGACGGCGATGACTTTCCCTTCGGCCCCGACTTTCTCGGCCATCCGCAGGGTGATGACCCCCGAGCCCGCGCCGATGTCGGCCACCACCATCCCGGGCTTGAGTTCGAGCGCCTCGATCATCTTCGAGGTGGCTTCTTCCCGTTCACGTTCGGGGCGTTCGAGCCAGGGGGCACCGGCGAAGCCCATCACGTGGGCGATCTCACGTCCCATGTAAAACTTGCCCGTGCCGTTGGGGTCGTGATTGGTCCGGAACTTGTACCGGCCACCGCTGGTCCGGTCTTCCCGCTTTCCCTTGCGGCCGGGAGCCTGGGCCAGGGCCAGAGTGTCGTCGGCGATCGTTCCTTCGGGGAAGTCGGCGTCGGCCACGGCCGGTTGGTCGTCGCCGGCCACATCCGGATCCAGCGGTTCCGCGGCGGCTCCGGCTTTCGCTTCATCGGCGGCCGGGGGCTGCTGCTGGGGAGGGGCAGGGGATTGCGGCGGGGCTTCGCCGGCGGGTGGATTCGGTGCTGCCGGTGGGCTGGTGGACCCGTCGGCCTCCAGTTGCAGTTCCATCGAGGCCGAGCTGCTGGCCGGGGTGCTGGCGGTGGGGGGGGCCGCCTGTTGGCAGCCCGGTACTCCCCAGATCGACGCCAGCAGCAGGCTGGCCATCAGCAGAGTGCCCGGGAACCGGTGAGATCGGCGGGAATTTGGCAACATGGGGGGCCACCTGAGGCGACAGAGTCGGCATCGCGCGGGATGGGCTGGAACTCCACGGGCCAGTCCCCACCTCACGTGGTCCTAAGAATAGCGAGCCCCCGGCGAATTTCGCCAATGCCCGGTGGATTGTTCGAAGCTTTTCCCGCTGTCTATCATCGGGGGTATGCCTCCTTCACCCACCCTGGCTGTTGCGACCCGGGCCTTCGCCCAGCCTCTGAACCTGGCCCTCCGTCGGGCGGCTGCCTGTGGCGCGACCGGTGTGCAGTTCGAACTGCGCGAAGAACTGCGTCCCGAGTTGTTCAGCGAATCGGGCCGTAAACAGTTTCTGCACCGGTTGGCCGAGCAGGGCCTGTCGCTCGCCCCGCCCTTCTTTCCCACCCGCCGGGCCTTGCATGATCCCGAGCAGATCGATCAGCGGGTGACCGCTGTCGGCAGTGCGATGAGTTTCGCGGCCGAACTGCGGGCCAGGGTGATGACCATCCGCCTCGGCCCCATTCCGTCTGAAGAGTCCCGCGAAGCTCGCCGGGTGCTGGTGACAATCCTCAATGACCTGGCCCGGCACGGCAATCATGTGGGGGTGACTCTCGCGATCACCCCCTCGGGAGAACCCGCGGAGGTCTATCAGAAATTGCTGGCCCAGGTGAAGGAGGGACCAATCGGCATCGACTTCGACCCCAGTGCGTTTGTCTGTGCGGGACTGAAGGTGGCCGACGCCTTCCGCACGCTGCACACCCACATCGTCCACGTGCAGGCCCGGGATGGAGTACGCAGCCTTGATGGGATGGCGGCTGAGACGGCGTTGGGAGAGGGGATGGTCGACTGGACCGAACTGCTGGCCCTGTTGTTCGAGGCGGGGTTTAGCGGGTGGGTGACGGCGGTTCGCAATCAGGGGTCTGATCGCGGGGCCGATGTCGAGCGGGCCATCCGCTACCTCCAGTCGATTCACCTGTAGTCCGGTCGACCGTCCCGAGAGGGGACCACGGCGGCCAAATTCCATCGGACAGATTTCGGCGTCCAGACATTCGCAACACGGGGGGCAGGCGCATGGCCGCACGGCAACGGGGACCGGGAGCAGATCCGGACGTCATGACCGTCAGCGAGGTCACCCGCCAGATCAAGGACTCGCTCGAAGGGAATTTTCCCGAGGTCTGGGTGCAGGGAGAGATTTCGAACCTGAAACGGGCCACTTCGGGGCATCTCTATTTCACCCTGAAAGATTCGCAGGCGCAACTGGCGGCCATCTTGTGGCGCTCGGGAGCCGCCCGGTTGCGGTTCGATCTGCACGATGGGCTCGAGGTCCTTGCTGCCGGGGCGGTGGAGGTCTACGAAGCCCGCGGCAGCTACAGCCTGGTGGTCAATCGCCTTGCGCCGTTGGGGATGGGAGGACTGGAACTGGCGTTTCGCCAGTTGTTCGACAAGCTGCAGGCCGAAGGACTGTTCGATCCCGCCCGCAAGCGGGGTTTGCCGATGTTCCCCCGCCGGATCGCCCTGGTGACCAGTCCCACCGGCGCGGCGGTGCGCGACATGCTGCAGGTCCTGGCCCGGCGGTGGCCGGCGACTCCGGTGGTGATTGTTCCCGTGGCGGTGCAGGGGGCCGAGGCGGCGCCGCAGATCGCCGCCGCCCTGCGCGATGTGCACCGCCTGCCCGGCGTCGATGTGGTCATCACCGGCCGGGGTGGGGGGAGCCTCGAAGATCTGTGGGCCTTCAACACCGAGGTGGTCGCCCGGGCGATTCACGCCTGCCAGGTTCCGGTGGTGAGTGCCGTGGGGCATGAAGTCGACGTCACCATCGCCGACCACGTCGCCGATCGCCGGGCCCTCACTCCCACCGAAGCCGCCACTCTGGTGACTCCCGACCGACAGGAACTTCGGCAGTATCTCGCGCGGGCCGGAGAACGCCTGGCCGCCGGCTTGCGGCACCAGGCCCGCACCGCCCGTGCCCGGCTGGAGGGGCTGGCCGCCCGCCGGGCCCTGTCCCGCCCCCACGAACGGCTGCACGAAATGGCTCGGCGTGTCGACGACCTCGATGCCCGTCTTCGGCGGGGTCTGCGGACCCGGCTCGACCAGTTGCAGGCCCGGTTGGCTTCCCAGAGTGCCACGCTGAATGCACTGAGTCCATTGCAGGTCTTGTCCCGCGGCTATTCCGTAACCCGGGTCGCCGATGGGGGACCGGTGGTCCACGAACCGGCTCAAGCCCCGGTTGGAACCCGTCTCGAAACCCGCCTGACCCGGGGGCGTCTGATCAGCCGGGTGGAGGAACAGCATGACCAGTAACGAAACCACTCAACCGTCCGCCCCCTCGTTCGAAGAGTCGCTCGCGCAGCTCGAAGAAATCGTGGGAGCTCTGGAAGAGGGGCAGTTGGGTCTGGAGGCCTCACTGCTGCGGTTTGAAGAGGGAGTCCGCCTGCTGCGGAACTGCCAGGGCCTGCTCGAATCGGCCGAGCGGAAGATCGAGATTCTCACCAGCAGCCCCGCAGCGTCCCAGCTTGAAACCCGGCCCTTCGATGCCGAGGCGACCTTCACCGAAGCGGCTCCCCCCGCCGCGAAGCCCGCCCGTCGCAAGACGGCCAAACCGGATGGAGCTGAGAACGAAGGCGAATCGCGGCTGTTCTAGAGTGGGGGCTCGTCCCAACAGGGATTGTCTCTGGCCATGCCTGACGTACAGAGGACAATCCCGTCCCGGTTACTCCTGTTTTCCTGGTGCTTGTGTATGTCGACATCGTCCGCGGTCTCTCATCCGGAACTGGCCGTCCAGCAGCGGTACTCGGCGGCCGCCCAGGCGCGCGAGGAATCGCTCTGTTGCCCACTTGAATATCCCACCGAACTGCTGCGGATCATTCCCCAGGAAATTCTCGAGCGCGACTACGGCTGTGGCGATCCCACCTCGCATATCAGCACCGGAGACACCGTGCTTGATTTGGGGTCGGGTGGGGGCAAGCTCTGCTACATCACCGCCCAGGTGGTGGGACCCGAAGGGCGGGTGATTGGAGTCGACTGCAATCGCGAGATGCTGTCCCTGGCGCGCAAGTACCGCGAACAGGTGGCCAACACACTCGGCTACTCCAATGTCGATTTCCGTTACGGGCTGATCCAGGATCTGTCGCTCGATCTCGACCGCCTGGCCGACGAGCTTGCCGCCCGCCCGGTGCGCGATCCCGCCGCCTGGCTCGAACTGCGGCAGCTCGAGGACCGTCTGCGGCGCGAGCATCCGCTGATTGCCAGCGATTCGGTTGATTGCGTGGTGTCGAATTGCGTGCTGAACCTCGTGCGGCAACAGGATCGCCAGCAGTTGTTCCGGGAGATTTTCCGCGTGTTGCGAGCCGGAGGCCGGGCGGCCATCAGCGATATCGTGGCCGATGAAGATGTTCCCGCGCATCTGCAGGGAGACGCCGAGTTGTGGTCGGGCTGCATCTCGGGGGCTTTTCGGGAAGACCGGTTTCTCGAGGCGTTTGCCGAGGCGGGTTTCCATGGTATCGAGATCACCAAGCGTCAGGCCGAACCGTGGCGGACAGTGGCGGGTATCGAGTTCCGCTCGGTCACCGTGGTCGCGTACAAGGGGACAGCCAGCCCCGAACTCGATCGCAGGCAGGCGGTCATCTACCGCGGCCCCTTCGCCCAGGTCCAGGATGACCACGGACAGATCTACCGACGCGGCGAGCGGATCGCGGTGGGGGATGCGACGTTCCAGCGTCTGCAGCAGGCTCCCTATACCGGCTTGTTCGACCTGATTTCTCCCCGCGTCGCGGTCGCCGCCGATCAGGCCCGTCCGTTTGAGAAAGCACCCGGAGCAATTCGCACACCGCGCGACACGAAGGGGGCCTCCTTCTCCCTCACCACGCTGGCTCCCGAGTCGTGTTGCGGTCCCGAGAGTTCGTGCTGCGGCTGAGTGTGGTGTTTTTGTTTCTCTCTTTTCACCGCTGACCGCCCCATGCCTCCCGTGCTCACGCTGCTTCGTTCGGGTCATCCTCTCGCCGATCCCCGCCAACAGCTCGCGCGGCTCGACGGGGCGAATGGCGGTCTGCCGTTCGCCGCCCGCGTTGCCCAGTGCCAATCCGGTCCGCTGCGTGCGGAAGGGTTGGAAGTGCTTCAGGTGAACGTCGGCCGGGTGTGCAACCAGACTTGCCGGCACTGCCATGTCGATGCCGGTCCCGATCGGGCCGAGAGTATGACGGCCGAGGTTGCGGCCGCCTGTCTCGATCTGCTGGCCCGGGGCCCGTTCACCACGCTCGACATCACGGGGGGAGCCCCCGAGATGAATCCGCAGTTCCGCCGACTCGTTGAGGGGGGCCGCGACTTGGGGCGGCGGATCATCGACCGCTGCAACCTCACCATTCTCGAAGCACCGGGGTATGCCGACCTGGCCGGTTTTCTCGCGCAGCACGAGGTCGAGGTGGTCGCCTCGCTCCCCTGTTATCTGGAACAGAATGTCGACCGGCAGCGGGGAGACCGGGTGTTCGAACGGTCGCTGGCCGCTCTGCGTCGACTCAACTCGCTCGGGTATGGACGGCCCGGAAGTCCACTGACGTTGACCCTGGTCTTCAATCCCGGCGGTCCCTCGCTCCCTCCGCCGCAGCAGAAGCTGGAGGCCGACTATCGGCGGGAACTGAGAGAGCGGTACGGAATCGAATTTACCCGATTGTTCACAATCACCAATATGCCGATCAGCCGGTTTCTCGAAGACCTGCTGTCTCAGGGGCGTTTGGAAGAGTATCTGCAGAAGCTGGTTCAGGCCTTCAATCCAGGCACCATCGACGCATTGATGTGCCGCACGACTCTGTCGGTCGACTGGCAGGGGCGGCTGTTTGATTGCGACTTCAACCAGATGCTGGATCTGCCGGTGGCCCCCGGGGAACCGACCACGGTGTTCGACCTGACCCTCGCGGATCTCGAACGTCTCGCCTGCCGGCCAATCCAGACCGCCCAGCACTGCTACGGCTGCACCGCCGGGGCGGGATCGAGTTGCGGCGGCAGCCTGGAATAACCCCATGAGTCGTCCCCCCCGTCTGCTGGTGATGACCCGCATCCCGCAGGCGGGACGCGTGAAGACCCGCCTGATTCCCGCCTTGGGTCCAGAAGGGGCCAGTCAGCTGCATGACGCGTTGCTGCGTCACACCCTGCGGCAGGCGCGCGACGTGGGCTGGGCCACCGAGATCTGGTTTACGGGAGCCGAGACGTTTCCGGTGGCCGCATTTCCCGAGGGGGCAAGCTTCCTGCCGCAGCCGCAGGGGACGGGCGATTTGGGAGACCGGCTCATCCGCGCCATCGCATCGGCCTGTGCCAATGATCCGGGCGGAGTGGTGGTGATTGGCACCGATTGCCCCGGGCTGACGGCTGGTTCACTGCGGCAGGCGGCCGAGGGGTTGCTGACACACGACGTGGTCCTGGGACCGGCCGAGGATGGGGGGTATTACCTCATCGCCCTGCGGCAACCGCAGCCCGTGCTCTTCACCCACATCGAATGGGGGACCGAGCGGGTGCTGGCCCAGACCCTCGAGAAGTGTCGGGGGTTGGGGTTGCGCGTGCACCAGCTTGCCCCCCTCGCCGATGTGGATGAACCCGAGGATCTGCTCGTTTGCCGCCGGGAGGGACTGGCCGTTCCCCCGGTGTTGCCCGAGCCGCAACCGGGCGTGCTGTCGGTGGTGATTCCGGTCAGGAACGAAGCCCAGACTCTCCCACGGACGGTTCCACCCCTGCACAAGGCGGGGTGTGAGGTCATTGTGGCGGATGGGGGAAGTGACGACGGCACGGTTGAGGTGGCCGAGGAACTCGGGTGCCGGGTGGTGATGACCCGGCCGGTGCGGGGCCGCCAGTTGAACGCCGGGGGGGCGCTCGCCCGGGGGGAGTGGCTGTTGTTTCTGCATGCCGACACCCGGCTTCCCGCCACCTTCCGGACAGACATTCCGGAAACATTGGCCGGGGGGGCACTCATGGGAGCGTTCCGACTGCGCATCGACGCGCCGGGTTGGGGCTTGCGGGGAGTGGCCTGGGGAGCCAACCTCCGGTCGCGCTGGCTGCAGTGCCCGTATGGCGATCAGGGACTGTTCCTGCGGACCGAGGCGTTTCATCGGCTGGGAGGTTTTCGTCCCTGGCCGTTGCTCGAGGATCTCGAGTTCTGCCAGCGGATGAAACGGCACGGTCCCATTGCCCTGGCCCCCGGCGCTGTCCACACCTCGGCCCGCCGGTGGCAGCACCTGGGTGTCGGCCGGACCACGCTCATCAATCAACTGGTGCTGCTGCGGTACTGGTGGGGAGAGTCTCCCGAGAGCCTCGCGGCTTTCTACCGCCGGCAAAAGGGAGCGGTGTCGGCGAGCTCGCGCTGATCGCCCTGCGTCCCGCGGGCTGTTGACGCCCGCGCAGTCGGGGTGACGATTCGCCGTGGGTCGGGACTGGATTGCGAATGCGCTGTGAGGGTTCCGGCCAATCCCTCCCGTTCGTCGTCGCGTAACTCTACGATGCAAGTTATCGCAGCACACATTGGGGAAGTTCACCAGGAGCGAGCAGAGTCATGCAGACGCAGTTTGTGGGTTGGCCGGCGGAGGGGGGTACGGTACGTCGTGAGGGGGCGGCGGCGGTGCGGGTGGGAAACCTCATCCTCGTCGGCAGTCTGTTGCCGGTCGATGGTCAGGGGCGTCTTGTGGCGTCCGATCTGGCCGGACAAACCCGCTTCGTCTTCGACACCCTGCGTCGCGTGCTCGCCGGGGCTGGGGCGACGATGTCCGACGTCGTGAAGCACACCGTCTGCTACAACTCGGCGTCAGATCCTGCGTCGGTTGCGAAGGCGTTGTCCGAAATTGATGCCATCCGCTGCGGCTATTTCCCCAATCCCGGTCCCACCACCACCGAGATTCGCGTCGGGCTGGATGTCGAGGGGGCCTTGATCCAGGTCGATGCCTGGGCGGTGGTGAATGAACCCCGCGAACAACTGGCTCCTCCGGGGCACTGGAATTGGAGCCGGCCCGGACCGTGGGTGCAGGGCTGGAAAGTCGGCCGGCTGCTGTTCATCAGCGGGCAGCGGTCGCTCGATGACCAGGGTCGGGTGCTGGGGGAAGGGGACATTGAGATTCAGACCGATCACGCCTTCCGCAATCTCGACACGCTGCTGCGGGCCGGGGGAGGTGACCGGCACAGCCTGATGAAACAGAACACCTACTTCCGGTTCTTCGGCCAGGGGCGCGAGGTGACCGATTACTGGGAGAAGATGACGAATGTGCGGCGGCGGTACATGTCGGTCCCCTCGGCTGCCGGGGCGGGTCTGCGGATCCAGGGATTCCCACAGACCGAAGAGTTGATTCAGGTCGAGGGAATCGGTGCCTTGGGAGACGACAAACAACGGCTGCAGCCGGCGAATCACTGGGACTGGAGCATTCCCAATACGCAGTTCACGCAGGGCTGGAAGATTGGACCGTACGCATTCATTGGCGGTCAGATTTCGGCCGACAATCGGGCCCGTGCGGTGGGAAGCGATATGGAAACGCAGACCCGCAACGTGTTCCAGTTCATCCGGAATGTCTTGGCTGAGGGGGGGCTGGATGAGCGGGACGTGATCAAGCTCTTCATCTACTACCACGGCGAGGGAAACTGGAACCAGATCGCCTCCACACGCAACACCATCGACCGCGTCCAGCGCGAGTTCTACCCGACGCCGGGACCGGTCTCGACCTCCTTCCGCGTGGCGGGCTTCGCGTTTGAAGACCTGTTGATTGAGATCGAAGCCTTCGCCATCGCCCGGGGATAAGGGTGTTCGGGTGGCGGGATGGGGAACGGCCGTCAGTCTGTCCCGGGGGGAGAGGCGGCCAATTCCCGCCGGCCAAATTGCTGTCCTTCCCAGGTGACCAGGTGCCAGGGAAGACGCCGCCAGGCGGGAAGGTGCCGGTCCCAGACGGCATCGTACTCGCGCACCGTTTGGGCTCCGCGCAGTTGCTTGAAGGAAGTCGCACCACCGCTGAGATTGATCGGCAGTCCGGCAGGCTGAGCCTCATGGAAGACTGGATACATTAATGCCATGCGATACAAACCGAGTTTCGCCGGCAGCGAACGGTCGTATCCCACCAGCATGCTGGTGAGCGAGCCGCCGCTGCGGAACCAGGACGAGAAGGCATCGATGCGTCCTGTCGCGGGAGATTCCCAGAACGCCCAACGGATGGCTGGTGTGGCCAGCAACGCTTCAAAAAACCGGCGGTTGAAGGCGGCGTTGAAGGGGCCGTGCTTGTCGAGGTACAGCGTGCGATACAATTCGACGATCCGCTCAGCATCGATCGGGGCACCAGGGGAAAGTCCCCGGATGTGGTAGGGAGTCTGCCGCAGCAGTGCCCTGTCGCGGCGCACATTCGCGTGCCGCTCGAAGTCGGAGCGGGTGGGGTCAATCACGTTGACGACGCGGGTGGGGACCATCCTGGCGCCGGAACTCTGCAGCGTCTCGGCCAGTTGCGATTCCAGTGTCGGGATCACGGTCCGGAAGAGCAGTGTGTGTCGGGGAAACTCGGCCCGCATCTCGCGGATCCAGCCGCGCAGTCCCGACTCGGTGAGGCGGGGAGCGGGATTGGTCGTGAGCAGGTGGTTGTTGAGCTGCACGGTCCAGTCGATCTGCAGACCAGTCAGTAGCCCCGCCCACGCCGTAGCGGCGGCGGCAAACAGCGGGGTCCGCCAGGATGGGGCCCGCTTGCGGATTTCGACCAGCGGATAGTGGGAGTAGCGCGAGACCGGCGAACAGACGTCGGCGGCTGGTTGCCGGGGGTGAGGGATCAGCATCGGCAAGATCTGGCCGTCGATGGTGACCAGGCGAAACTCGCCCGGGAGATTTTCTCCCAGCTCTCGCGACGACGACTCGACCAGGGTCTTCCAGAGGGGGCGCCACTCTTCAAAATTGGGACAGAGACCTGCCCGATGGTCAGAAGATTCTGGAGGGTCGATCTTCATGACGATTGCGAAATCACGCCGCAGCGAACAGGAAACAAACACGGGCTGCACCCCAGCCTGCCGACTCACTCGTACCGCAGCGCCTCGATCGGGTCAAGTTGGCTGGCCCGGCGGGCGGGGTAGAAGCCGAAGAAGACTCCCACGCAGGCCGCGAAGATGAAGGCCACGATCGCCGCGGGAATTGAGATCACGGTCGGCCACTTGGTGCCGGTGGTGAACGAGTTGATCAGCGCGGTGACCCCCAGCGACGCCGAGACCCCCAGCGAAAATCCGATGATCCCCCCAATGCAGGAGAGCATGACCGCCTCGACCAGGAACTGCAGCAGGATGTCTCCCGAGCGGGCCCCCACCGCCATCCGGATGCCAATCTCCCGCGTTCGTTCGGTGACCGAGACAAGCATGATGTTCATGATTCCCACGCCGCCGACCACCAGCGAGATCGCCGCGATCGCCGCCAGCATCAGCGTCAGGGTCCCGGTGATGGTCCCCAGCACCTTGGCGATCTCGGCGGTGTCCTGCACGGTGAAGTCGGCCTGCTCGCCGGGGGGAATGCGGTGCCGTTCGAGCAGCAATTGGGTGATCTCCTGCTGCGCCTGCTGAGCCACCGCCACCGAACGGGCCGACGCGAGGATCACGTTCACATTGTCGAACTCCGAGCCATACAGACGTTTGCGGACGGTGGTATAGGGAACGAGGACGACATTGTCCTGGTCTTCCCCCACCATGTTGGCCCCCTTCCGCTCGAGCACACCAATAACCCGGAACGGGATGTTCTTGATCCGCACGGTCTCTCCCACCGGGTTGGCGGTCTGGAACAGTTTCGCCACCAGGGTGTGCCCGATGATGCAGACCTTCGCCGCCGACGCAATGTCCCGGTCGGTGAAGAACCCTCCGGACCGCAGGTTCCAGTTCCGGACGATCAGGTGATCGGCCCCCACCCCGCTGATCTCACGCGGACTGGCGTTCGCATTTTCATAGATGACCTGTCCTCCGAATCCCACGATCGGGCTGGTCGCGAGGACCGACGGGCACTCGCGGCTGATTGCCGCGGCGTCCTTGGCCGTCAAG